>Ga0126342_10019627_pt1 | contig 11458 bp, 12 predicted proteins | sample Cyp1metagenome_FD_92528 | JGI IMG/M metagenome (GOLD analysis project Ga0126342, IMG submission 92528) | Coral microbial communities from Lord Howe Island, Old Settlement Bay, Australia - Cyphastrea 1 metagenome | ecosystem: Host-associated > Invertebrates > Cnidaria > Coral ... | reverse complement strand
GATACTCCTCTTCTCGACTGCCTATAACACATCTTTAATATATTGTTTTGTAATATGGTGTCTCCATACTAACAAGAGAAGACCCTGCTCCTCTACGCTCTCGGGCCATCCGTCGTCTAGTTAAATCGTCGTCGCTTGGTGCGCCTGTCCAAGGTCACCTCGCTTGAAGGCCTCGTTGCCGGACCTCGGTTGGTCGTCGGGACTCGTGTTTTGGGAGAATTCAAACGACACAACGGGATGATTTCACCAACAAAAATGGTGGATTTCATGGGATTTAACTATGAAAAATGCTGGTGATCTAATGGGATTTAAACGTTATAAAATATGGATAAATCATGGGACATCCGTGATTTGAGAATTGTTCATGTATCATGTGGTATACGCAATGAAATTGGGCGATTTTGGCATTGTGGACTCCCCGATGAAGAGTTTGGTGGATATCATTGTTGATCATGGTTGGTTGATGGTTACCCTCTGGTAAACGTTTACATAACTATGGAAAGATCCACAATTTTTCATGGGTAAATCAACTATAAATGGGCCATTTTCAATAGCTTTTTGATGCTTTTTGTATGTTTACCAGAAGGTATCTGGAAGGTTCCTAAGTCATGGGCTACACAAAGTAGCCCCAAATCATCCAGAACACTTCGACCATTCGACCATCGAAACAAGAATTTAAGGTGACCACTGGGGATCCCACATTTTAAGACACCTCCATATGTTGGGACGATTTTATAATAACCAATGGTTATATTTAACCAACAATGGCATATTTATGACCACACCATCCATGTGTTAAATACCATATGTCCATATTTTGGGAACAAAGCCCATCTAGCACAGTTGTTACCCTCTGGTAATGTCAAAATAGCTATTGAAAATGGCCCAGTTGAAATAGTGGATTTTCCCAATAAAAAATGGTGGATCTTCCCATAGTTATGTAAACGTTTACCAGAGGGTAGTTTATATTTAACCAAACAATGGCCCATTATCATTTGGACATATTTGGACACTTTATCAAGAAGAAAACAAGAACTGCTTTACAAACAGGTAACCATGGATAAATGAACCAATGCTGGGATAATTCCACCAACAAAATGTGGTGATCTAATGGGATGTAACCAATAACATATGGATAAATCATGGGACATCCAACATGATTTGAGAATTGTTAATATGTTCATGTTAATGGGAATGCAATCGAACTTTAGTGGACGCAATGAGAATATATGAGAATATAGTGGACTTAGTGATGATTCAACCAAAGAAATATATGGATATACTGGGGATACTACGATTCAATGGAGATACCATGGGGATGTATTGGAATTGCACTGGGGAGATAATGGGAAAAATGTGCAGAAAAAACACAATTTTGAACATTTTTGAACCATACATGTGCCATGGTCAAGACATGGCACTATCCATATAATGGTCTATGAATCAGAATCAAGACAAATTGATTGCGTTCCATCCCCGAATATGAGTATATTACCACCTGGTAAACTAACATAGCTATGGAAAATCACAATTTCTAGTAGGTAAATCATGTAAATCATCTACAAATGGTCCATTTTCGCTGAGTTAAACCACCAGACGATCTCCAACTTTTGACCATGAGCTACCCCAGGCGGGCTGATCGCTGGGTCAAGTGGATATGGCACATTCATATCTCGGCCTTCCAATGACGCACCCACCTGAAATAAGTTGATTTTGGGATGGTTCCCCCAAAACCCAACATAACCCAACCACATCAATGAGTGATGTTCATTGTATACCCACAATTTGGCGGTTATAATATGGATGGCATGAAGAGATGACATAGGCCAATGCACAAGGCTTGAATCATTGAAACGTGGGCTTTCTAACCACATGATGAGCCAAAAAAATATGGAATGAATGCAGCTCATGCAGGTTGAGACGTTGTCCTCTCCGTCAGGCGTCCAATGTCTCCGAAGTGGCTTCCAAGACATAAAGCAGACCATTTGTAATTTGTAGGTGATTTTCGGACGATGTAGATCGTTTCGAACCATGGTTGTAGGTTTGTTACTGTATTCTGGGGCAAACTAGCGAGACATTTTTAGGAAATAGACCCTGGGCTACTTCAGCTCGACTGGAAGACACCAGATCTGCGGCGGACGCTTCGAGAGAAGCCTGCAACGGTTGCTTTTGATGTGCGCCACTCAGCCAACGTGTTGTTGAGTTTGTTACCATTGGGACCATTGTCACTCCTTTTGCATAGCTTTTGCAGAGATTTCTGTTTTCCTTTGGCACCACTTCAGACCTTGAGCCACTCTCATGGAGTGAAATCAGCAATGCTTCTAGGATGATCATGGAATGTCGTTCGACTCCCTGTTCCAGTTCTTGTGCTAGATGAGCTCTGAGCAGTTGAGGTGTTGACAATCACAATTACAATATAACATATATAACAAGCGCTGTAATTGACCTACGTACTCTAATTGGGGTGACCCTACGTTAGTATGTGACAATTCAAAGTTTGTATTGAACCAAGAAAAATGGATGTTTAACTCATCAACACTGGGGTGAACCATCAAGTATGCTTGGAAGTGCAGTTCCAGTTGTCACTGGATATATATATATATAGCCATAGGGATATATCTTGAGGTATATCCCAAATTAAGGGGTATAGTTCATCATCCTCAGAAACAAAATCATCTCCAGGAAAAAAAACACGACAAAAATAATCGCGCCCGAGCTGCTTCTTCAGCGTTGCCTCAACACGTCCAACACAGAAGGCCTACGCCGCGACGCAAACGCCATCCATGGGAAGTGGCAGGTAGAACCAAACGATTTTCAACAGGTTCCTTCACAAAATGTGGTTTTTAATATGTTTTAACCAGCCAACATCACGGGTCTTCACCAAAAAAACATGCTGATTCTACCAAGAAAGACGAAATTTCACCCAGAAAAATGAGGATTTCAGCAGCTTTTTCGAGGCATTAAAATTTGCGACAAAGATTAGGACCTCATCAGCCAACTCAGCCGCAGGATTTGTTGCCAACTCAAATGTGGTATGCAACAACCAAACAGGATCAGCGGGAAAAAATGAATGAGTCTTGACCATCAAACATTAATGTCTTTTTCGCCGTTTCGCAACATGTTTTTTGGGCCAACAGCCCAGCGTGGATTGAAATACAAAACGTGGGTATGACATGGTATGACCAACTAAAATATGGTGTTGAGCAACACAAATCGAACCAACACTGTGGAGTTAACCAACAAGCATTGGGGCTTGAAGAAAATGGGGATTAAGTAACCCGAAAAAAGGGACCAGCGGCAAATAATTCGATCAGAGAGTGCGCCTTCTCAGCAACAATCTTCAACATAAGTCATCATTAGTTATCATAAGTTGAGGTTTACTGAAGGAAATGGCTCAGTCAATGTTCGGTAAATGGCTTTCTTTGCAGCCGGTCACAAAGGAAATGAGAACATATCTCTGGTACGAGCAGTACATGATTTTCTCCACTGATTATATCCATGTATATCTGCTCTCTAAACCGACTTTTGTAGTAGATTCAAAACTCCAAAATTGGTTGGTGAAAAATCAGATTCATATTTAAAAGCCATGGTCGAATCCAAAGTTTGGGTCAATCCACATGAGTGTTCTTTGAATTAACACTCAATCATTTCCAAGAATTCTGTGATTCATGGGATAGGATAAAAAAAAACACTTCCCAATCACTGCAAAAAGCCATCATTTGGTGGACTAAGCTCCACATCTCTGTGCAGAGATAGGTGAATCGAATGCTGTGGCCAGTGGTGGGTTCATTCAGTTCAAATTGGATTTCGAAGCATTCTTATTTACTACATATAATATTAGATATACATGATAATAACAAATTTTCACATATATATATATACACATATACACATATATACATGCATATACACATATTGTCATATGTATATATAATACATGAATATACATGATATAATAGTTATAATATAACATATATAGATATACAAATATCTCTGTATATATATATAATTATGTATATACATATTGTCATATATACAAAATTGTAAAATTTTATATGCACATATTCTGCAACATCTTGGATTCTTCACCCTGCAAGTTTTCCGATGCGAGATCCGACCGCTCCGACCTCGTAGCTGGCGAAATGCTGCCCTTTGACCCAAGACAAGTCGGAGGGCTTTTCCTGCGGCCCCCGAGTTATGGTGGTTTTTAAACCCTACCCATATGCTCCATGTATAGCATATTTACCAACATCTACCCCATAAATGACCCAGTTTTGTAGGTAAATATACCACACATGGAGCATCTAGGCTATTATATAACGATATATCTACCGTAAACCACAGTATAATATCAATAATCAGCAATGGGATCATATTTCCGGATGGTTTTCCCCAGTGATGGAACGTTTGGTTTATAAACCCCATGAATACTATCGTTATATCATGTTATTATCATGTTATGTCTACCATAAACCATAGAATTCAGCCACTGTTTTTAAAAAACGGCTCCAACGTTGCCGCAACGTCGCGGTTAGCGAAATTTCCCCTTAAAATTCAGAGATTTCACCGCGGGATGATGGATTTCATGGGATTTATGCAACAAAATGGTGGCAAGAAAAATGTTTTTTTAACCAATGGATGGAAAAAAATGTTTTTAACCAATGTGGGATTTAAAACCCATGGTTTCCGGTTAAGATTTTCCCTTAAACCATCTTTGGGATGATCAATGGATTGGTTTTGCTTGGGAAAATCTTAACCGGAAACCATGGTATATTACATATATATATATACTGAGATATATGTATGACAATATGTTTTATATACTGAGATAGATATATATGTTTTGCTGGGTTTTTACCATTATATAAATATGGAGGTTTCCTTTCTTAATTTTCCCGTCCAATCTAATGAAACACTGCTTGGTGGTTGACCTACCCCTCTGGACAAAAATGATGGAGTGAGTTCGTCAGTTGGGATTATGACATTCCCAACTGAATGGAAAGTCATAAAGTTCGTGTTCCAAACCACCAACCAGAACAATAATGGTGAATGAATTTGATTTAACCATCTTGTTTAACCATATATTGATGTTTATTCACCAATGAATTTGGTTTAAATATGGTTAAATACACCATTTAGATACACCATTATATTCAAATATATTTAACCATTTTTTTTGTCGTCAAATAAGGATACATAGGGATAGAATAGGGATAATAATGAGAACCATTATGGTATGAAGCATCAAATATCCCTATTATCCCCAGTATCCTGCAAATATATCCCTATTATTCTCAACAATGGTATTTTACTCCATCAAATGAGGATATAATAGGTATACAATGGGGAGAATACATGGGATTCTTTTGACAGGGACATAATATGATATAATTAGGAGATATATGGGATTCTTCATGATTCTTCCAATATAATGGAGATAGACCAGGCATTATAAGGAACCAGGCGTTATAAGGAACCATCAATTAATGGATTTTCACCAGCCCAAACTTTGAAATGGAACAAGCAGGGATAATAATGGAATCATATTAGGATTTAAGCATCATCAGCGGAGATTATTTAGCCAATGTTCATTATGGTGTGTATCATCATGTGTCATGGTGAGAAGACTCTACCGTAGTGGGAGACGGTGCTGCATTCGACCAAAGAAACATGGGGGTATCATGTTTAGGACGTAGTGCTATACCCAAGAAGACGTGTTTAAACTGACTACCAGCAATCCACGTGTTTGACTGGTTGATGGTTCGATCATTGGTCCCTCAAGGAAATCTAAAAAAGATCACCCCAGATTCCAGATGGTCAATAAACGATATGTGAAACCACCCCAGCCGCATCATCATGAGACCAATTTTTTGATCCGCATTGTTGAAATCATTTTCCAATCGACGTCTTGTTCAAAAACCTCTTAGCTGCTAGTTCATCTGATATTGAAAAGTTGATCAAGACCAACATTTTGCAGCTGGGGTGAAAACCATTTGTGCAACGTGTTTATTGATCAGAAATGATCAAAACCAGCATGTTCGCTAGTGAAAAAACATTTTTTGCCATAAAAAAAAAATGTTATTGTCAATGGACTGGTTTAGGGGAAACCTACAGGAAACTATAGTTTTTTCAAACCATCAAATATGGTTTTCCTGCGCCATTTTCCCTTGAACCACGTCTGCGAACCATGCAAATTCAAAGTTGTTCCCATTTTTATCCGCCAGAAAAAAACAACATCTTGCTATATCTTGTTGGTTTATATATAACGCATTGCTTTACCAAAAAAACGCGTCTTTAAACACGTCTTCTCTCGGATCAAAAGCAGCACCTTTCGTTCCCGGCACCTTCAGCTGTCGTTTCCAGTCATCCTCTTCACGGCGTTTCTGTTCCAAGACCTCTGGTTGCAATTTTCGCCGAGCGCCGTTTTTTTGGGAGCTGAAGTCATTGATGATCCCAGGGATATTTGAAAAAGCTGTGATCAGTACCCTCTGGTAATTGGTAATTGGATATATAAATTAGCTATATATGATAACTATAGTTGGATCATAAATTATAATGATTACCCTCTGGTAAATTAACAGTTGGACCCTGAAACTCATCAATTTCGAGTGGAAACTCATCTTCCAAGCCTCATCTGGCAGGGTCTATGTTAATTTACTGGAGGGTATATTGGGATATCATGGCTTCATTGGTTATGACTGTGAATTCTATGAATCTGGCTGAATCATCCTTGAAAAAAATATTCATCCTCCCAACATGTTTGATGTACCATCTGGTTATTGAACATAGCTATGGTATAGATGGCCCATAGAAACAGATGATTTTCCCAGCTAGAAACCTCCATTTACAATGGATTTTCCAGTTCGCTATGTTAGTCATGACCAGATGGTAAATAGGAAATTTATAGGAAAAAATCCAGGGATTTGACTCTTAACAGTTTAATACGTAAAACTTCACCAACTCACATGGCTGCCTAATATCATTTTTAAGTGGGAAAGCCAATGGAAAATCAACCAAATTTTGATGGGGAATGCTGGCCATGGCTGTGAACGAGTGAACCAACATGGCCATGGGTTATTCAATCTACAATCACTGGATTGGTTTAAGGGAAAATCTACAGGAAACCATGGTTTTTACCATCAAATATAGGGCTTTCCTGCAAATTTTCCCATCATCCAATTCTATGATACAAAGATAATATGTTTTTTTTGTATGAAGAGCTTGGGAATGATGATATGTAATTACTGGTTGGTGGTGCAATAACCATCTTGAAAAAATGAGTTCGTCAATGGGAAGGATTATCCCATATATAAAATGTTTGAAACCACCAACCAGGTAATTATAATAAACATGTAATTAATGTTAAGCCAGGCTCATGAATATGTGATAAGTCCAATCCCCCGAATATTCAACACCCCCAGAAACCATGCTTTGAACATAGGGAATTTGCACATATTTAAGGGACCATAGGCTTGAGGTGTTTTTATATTAGGGGCATGGTATTCATCATGTGTTTCATTGCGGTATACTGCATGGTACCACATCATATTCCCATTCATACTTGAAAAAACCATAGCATACAATGGTCATACGATATATATATACACGTACATATATACACCATAATCATCAAATTGAGAAATCTCAACTTCCCCAATAAGTATATCATTGTATATCATGGCAACAAATCACCAGTTTTCATGGCTCTTCATAGTTTATTCTTATGGTATACCCATGACATGTCATGGTTTCCCGACCGCATCCATCTGTTCTCGGGCGTCCCAAACCTGCGACAGGAGATCGGGAGAATCATTGGGAGAATCATTCCTCCTTTTTCACATTTACCCTCTGGTAAACGTTTACATAACTATGGAAAATCACAATGTTTAATGGGTAAATCCACTATAAATGGCCATTTTCAATAGCAAACTGTTTGTTTACCAGAGGGTAAAACATTTTAACCCAGCTAGATTTTGATTATCCCATGCTTATCCCATGTTTTGCTGAGTTGGGAGAATGTACATTCCATTTGCAAGCGCGTTACATAAAAACAAAGTACCAACTTCCCGTTTCAAAAAAGGACTCCCCAGCTGAAAATTCGTCACCAAGGCTCCCAAGCTGGGTATCCAGCGGAGATGCCCAGCGCTGCAGAGAAGCTATTGAAAATGGCCCATTTAATGTTCACATGGCGTTAATAAACCCACCCACCATAAAGTACGGCAACTTTTTTTACCGTTTTTTTTCCTTTAGTATGCGTGTTCAATTAGGCAATTCATTTGTGAATACGTAAGTGTTTTTTCCGTGTTTTTTTTCCGTTTTTTTTTATCTTTATGTATTCGTTTTCAATTAGGCAATTCATTTGTGAATACTAAAGTTGTTTTCCGTTTTTTTTTCATTGTTTTTCCCTTTATGTATTCGTTTTCCATTACCACCATTACCCTCTGGTAAACTAACATAGCTATTGAACATGACCCATTTATTTATCCATTAAATAATGGTGATTTTCCATAGTTATGTTAGTTTACCAGAGGGTGATCTTATCAGGCTTCAAATCAGCACTTTCATGAAAACAGCACTTCAAGCATATCTTCAGGAAAAACAGAAAAACAAGATGATGCCATGTCTCACTCTTCTATCTGCGCTTGGATGCGACATAGTGACTTATCTCCCTCAAAGCAGCCAGGGAAACCCCAATAGGAACAGGCCTGTGAACTCCTATCCTTGTTAGTTGGCAAATCTCCACGTTTTTACTCCGTAAATCATGTTTCACGATTCTTGACCCTACATAATTAATATAATTAACTATCAAGCAACCAAGCATCATTGGTTTACGCCATCATTTTTGCAGACATCGTGTGGTAAAACCAATCATATCCATCAAATGGGGGTCTGGCCTGGATATTTAGAGAACCACCCCCCAACTTTCATGGCATGGTTAAATCACAATGTTTGCGGCTTCGCAACCTACTTTTCCTGACAAAATCACAACTTTGGATGATAATTAACCCTAAACAATCAATCATAACCCATGATATTCCCACCATTTCCCGTGAACTTTCTGGTTTTTTTTGGAAGGTTCAACAACCACAACTCGAAGAGTTGCACCGTCCTCCCTTTGGGTCTAGCAGGATGCGCAATCCCAGACATTCCCATGTCCATGGATCCTTTAGTTTTAGTATGGCCACAAGTCGATAAAAAACATACAACATGGTTAACTATATATAATATACACATACGCTGATGTATAAACCATTATAAACCCATCCAATCAAACAAATCATAGTCACCTCAAATTTACCATGCTCAGAACACGTCATATTTTGGTTTTCATGCTCTGTCCCTAGGAAATTGGATCGATTCTTCTCATCCCCCAATGTCAACCATGTAACTTGACCATGGCACCCATGGCACATTTAAAAAAAAAAAAACATATACAAAAACCCTGGATCCAGAAATGAGTTGGTCTGAACATGAGGTATATCCCGCGAAATTTCCACATCGTCATTTATTTTTGGTTGATTCTTCAATGGAATCATAATGGAGTTAAGGATGCACGTACCTTATTTTCAACCCAAATCCCCAAAGAAATCCCACCAACTTCTGATGACCTGCTTCTTTTCTTCCTTTTTCAGCTCCTCCCATGACACCTCAAAAAATGATGCGAGCTAAACGTTTCGTTGGTGCGTTTTGGAACATGGAGCTTTCCTGAAATGGGGGACACCCCAATAGCTGGATGGTTTACAATGGAACATCCTATTCAAAACATGGATGACAACTAGGGGTACCCCTATGACTTAGGTAACCTCCATATGGAAAACATGTTCTTATTTGATTTCTTTGGCTGATGAGAAGGCAGATGTTGATTTATAGCTTTTCTGATACTGGTACATGAACACTTTTCCTGGCGAGAATTTGCAACTTTCCCCAATCAACTATCTGTTTTTTTGGTGGGGATGCTAATCCAAGTACATTAGGCAGTGACATTCCAAGGGTCTTATGCAATGTCAAGGTTTCTTTCTTGGGGCATCGCGTCGTAAATGGGACATAATTAACCATAATCAACCATAATTAACCATAATTAACCCTTGTATACCCCAAAGCACTTACGATTCCTGTGATGCTCCCGTGATGAATTGCTGGTGGGCAATTTCTTTTAAACCCTGTGGGACCAGCGAAGCCAAAAAAGGAGTGGTTAGAAAGGTTTACTAGAATGGTTGATATATATATATATAGAGTATTGGAAAGTATTAGAAAGCCAACCATATATATATATATTGGTTAATATGGGTTACTTTCTAAAAAACTGTAACATTTTCATTTTTTGGGGTTACCCATTTTTTATAACATATTGATAGTTACAGTATAATTAATATATTGGTTACCCATAATCAAGGGATTTACATATGGATTTACCTGATACTGTAATTATAAAAACTCAAAAATTCATCAGCCACAAGGGAGGGCCCTTGAGTTTCTTGGCCCAGCAAAAAAACCATGAAAGCTATAGTTTTCATGACTATTTTCCCATAAACCAGGGTAAATGAAGTCATGTTCACCAAGTTACCTATCGTTGGCCGTACAGTCTAGAATCTAGAAGCCAAAATTTGTGAAAGATCCAGAGGTGAATCTTCAAGTCGTTTGTCGTATAAGGTTTCCTACAATGGGTACCCTGAAACCGTGGGTTGCACTACTAAAATGGTCATGACTTGGATGATTTGGGGATACCCACAATTTAGGAAAACTCCATAACCTTTCATGTGCGACCATTGTCCTTTGTGTCGAAGACCAGCTAGACGATCATGCACATAGATTGTCGTCTGATCGGCGACTTCAAGACATGGGCCCAAGCATGAAGGGATCGCCTCATCCTTGTTTTTGCCGTGCATTTTCACTAGCCAATAGTGGTAGATGAACTCATTCAACTTCTCAACCAGTTGGCGATCAACTTCCCGACCAGAGGTCTGGTAAACCTGAGGGAGCATCGCTGACAACGACCCCGGGTCAAGTCTAAGCATGCCAGGCCTTTCTGCCTTGGTTTTCCCACGGAGCCGTTGCAGACGAACCACTTTGGTACCCCATGGCCATGCAGAGTATAAGTATATCATCAAGTCTTATTGGCGGTAACGTTGCAACATGTTGGGTAGACGCGGGGGTTAGCCCAGAAATTCCTGACCTTGCTGCGCTGGGCTATCCTCCCCGTCAGAATGAGAGAGGCCAGATGACTGTTGGGGGCTGGCGGGTTGGGGTGGGGGGGATGTTAACGTTGCATGTGACTTGCTCACGTTGTTGATGCTACGCCACGCAGGGGTTGGGGTGGGGTGGCGGGGAGATGTTAACGTTCCATGTGACTTGCTCTCCTTGTTGATGCTACGCCACGCAGGGGTTGGGGTGGGGGGATGTTAACGTTCCATGTGACTTGCTCACGTTGTTGATGCTACGCCACGCAGGGGTTGGGGTG
>Ga0126342_10019626_pt1 | contig 11458 bp, 9 predicted proteins | sample Cyp1metagenome_FD_92528 | JGI IMG/M metagenome (GOLD analysis project Ga0126342, IMG submission 92528) | Coral microbial communities from Lord Howe Island, Old Settlement Bay, Australia - Cyphastrea 1 metagenome | ecosystem: Host-associated > Invertebrates > Cnidaria > Coral ... | reverse complement strand
CTTGGGATTCACATCTGCCCCAGCATCCAACAACATCTTGGCCGCTTCAAGCAGATTGTTCTTAGCCGCTTGGTGCAAGGGGGTGGTGAGGTACTTGTCGAGTTTCACGTTCACCTCTGCCTGCAGGGTTGCTGATAGGTCCTCCATAAACAAAACTTCATACGAATCTAAATCAATACAGTATTGTAACATCATGGTGCGCTATGTTATAATATATATATATATACATACATACATGCATACATACATACATACATACATACACACATACATACATACATACATACATACACACATACATACATACATACATACATACTATATCTATATATATATATTATATTTTTTTGCACATGCACACTGATCCATTTCGGTGCGGCAAGCAGTCAAATTCACATCGGCAGCAGCAGCTATTGTGCATAGTCCTTGCCGATGGTCAGGCCATAGTCCTTCGAATCCATGGCCTGACATGTCTGCACAAAATGGTCACTGAGATGCACCGATTCTTCGAAAGGGCAATCTGCAAGTGAACGACAAAATTGTGCGGCAAGAGCTCTACTCATTGCCGGAGGGTATTCTTTAAGAACACCCGTGCGCCAGCAGCCATCGGTGTCTTTCCCAATTGCTGAGCGGCGCGGTGGATCTGCGCAAAGGTGATGGCGTCGCAGCTCACCCATGAGGCCGTCCATGTTGAGAACCAAAAGCCTCGTGGGTTTTGGCGTCGGGGCGCCCAGGAGGCCCTGACTGAACCCAAAGGAATTCACTCCTGGCATCTGGAGTAACCATTGCATCACATCCAACCGCCAAATTGACGGCATGCTCTCGCCTTCTGGCATTTCTGGGTGCTCAAGGACTCCAAAAGCTCGCACAATCGCCAAACGAAACAACATCTCCAATGAAAAGCATAGCAGATGATTTCCGACATGCACCTGTGCAAGCTCCCTCAAACTGAGGGAAGCAAGACCCCATAGTTCTTGCGCTGAGCGCGCTGGACGGGGACCTCGATCTCGTTGCGCTTGTCTGACAAATCGCGCCCTGCTCCAAGTCTCACAAGGAGGTCCGCAAAGAAAGGCCGCAACTTCGCCGCTTGAGGCATGGGAGAGCCAAAACTTCTGTGTCTCCTCGTTGGTGACGTCGCCATAGACTCTGTCAACCACGATGTCGAAAGAAACAACCGTGAGATACACACCTTCAGAAAAGCGGTCGTAGAGTTCTTCCATGTAAAATTGTAGATCTCCACGTCTCCTGCGACCGCTGAACGCGTGCAAGACAATTTGGTGTCTGCCACACGGACGAGCGATCTCCGGCATTGCCGAACTGGGGCAAGTCAGCCGGCAGTCCGCACACTCTTTCTCCAGGTCTTCCAAACAAGGGGTCGGCAAGGTGCGGGAGACACAAGGCTGTCTCAAGAAAGGCCATGTCTCCGGCAATGACAAAGAGTGAATTGCCGCAATGACCTGCTCCTTGGAGAGAGTGTCCCATCCACGTTGCTCATCTCTCACTGTTTGCATGAGCTCGGCGAGAGTAACCTGACAATATGTCCAAGCAATCTCCTGCTTGAGGATGATCCTCTTCATGCTGCTCAGCAAGTCCTCTGCATCAGGCTGTTGTTGCGCGTCCAGGATCGCTAACGCAAGCTCATCATGCAAGTGCCAGTCAACCCTGGAAAGTTCTTGTCCGCCACGTTGAGGTTGTAGCGGTCCGCTGGCCTGTAATGGCGGAAGCTTGCCATCAAGGCGGTGTTGTCTTTCAACATCTTCTTTGGAGCCAATGCCCGGAAGTGCTTGTCCACGTAATCGATGATGAAGAAGATAAGCCCGACAATCTGCACTGCGCAGGAGGTGGGCTTGCATCTGCCCTACCGCGTGGTACTCTCGAAGGCACGCCATGCATTGTGTTCCAGAAATGTAATAGCGAATCGGATTGATCTTGTGATGTGCTCGACACATGTGAGCACCTTCACCTCCCTTGGTCTTGAACCTCATCTGGCAACGCATGCATCCAAAGTAGAGTTCTCGAGGCACATCCAAATCACAAGATGGAGGTGGAGACCAAAAACCATTGTCTGCTAAGAGATCTCGGATCTTCAAATGGAACTGCGTGCGTTGAAACTTCAGGGCCTGCTGCTGGATGGCATGCTTTTCTGTTCTGCGAAGCAAACTGCGCCAATAACTTCGATGCCAGACCAAAATTTCCAACCAACGGCTCATGTGAAGCTTCGGGTCCCCAAGGTGGCAGGTGTTGGAAAGGTTGCTCCATAGCCATGCAAAGTCGTCCTCAACCAGTTGCTTCCAGTTACGATCCGCATTGAGCAGGCCCCAGCAAGCAGTGTTTCCAATGTTGCACAAGGAGCCGAGATAACGGAGCCTAGCCAATCGTAGAAGCACCGTTGGCGATGGCATACCCAAACGGAATAGGACTTCATCATCTGAGATATTTGCTTCATGCGCACAGCCCAAGAGGCGTCGATAAAGCTTCATGATGGCCACATGTGCACGATGCTTGGTGAGGATGTCCTGCAAGACCCAGGAATCAGACCCATACAGCAGGCGACTCAAGATCAAACTTCTGAAAATCTCCATACGCTTGCCAAGAGGTAGGGCACGGTTCTGGTAAATCAGCTTGCGATGTTTGCTGAAAGCCTGGTGCGCCAGGGCAACCCTTGGACTCAACTCTAGGCGAACTTCTCCAGAATGATGCAAGACTCCCCCCAAGTGCACATACTTTGTCACAAGGTGAATGTGATATGGGCCATATTCTCCAACTGCAGTAAAGTGCTCGGTGGAGAGTGGCCCAAACATTTCTTTGCGCCACGCCCTTGTCCCATGTCCTTTCGGACTAATCATGAGCTCCGTTTTTCCAGGACGCAAATTGGGTGCCATGGCATGTCCTCGAAAGAGGTCAAGTAGAAGGCTAGATGCCACTCCAATCTTGCGACGTAGGCCTTCATTGCTTGCTCCCCAAAGGCATAGCGCCATGTCGTCCATCCAAACCGGTCCAAGAAAACGCTGTGAAGTCGATGTGTGGGGCACTTCCAGGTCAAAAAAGGCCGGTCCATGCTGGATAGGGATTTCAGAAAGAACATCTGCTCTGGCCAAGGCCTCCTCAAAAACCCGGAGTACTCTTGCAAGTAAGAATCCAAACACCACATCAGCGTATGCATCGCCGGGCCTGGTGCCCATTGATGTGGCCACAAAGTCCTTCTGGTTGGGCAGCTGAAAATGAGTGTTTGAGTGAAGCGCTTGGATAGCACGCTGAGCCGAGGCCGGAAGACATGCACGCTCAAGAGCATGAGGCTCATGGAGGAACCCCCAAAGGTCATGAAGAACATCAGAGGCCAAGCCCAGTCGCGATGCAAGCTGTGCCAGCTCAAGGTCCGTGAAGTCACCAGGCATAGCCAGCTGTCTGAGGACTCGGTAGAATGCTTCTTGGAGGTCGACAAACAATATCGCCGTAGAATGTCCTTGCGCCCGCTGCCAGCGAAGAAAGGCTCTTGTCTGGTGGGCTCCCAAGGTGACGGGAACTTTTTGACGCCCTCCAAGCTGTTGGGCATGAAGGAAGGATTCGTACATGCTACGCTGATGGACCCTGAGAGTCCGGTGGATCACTTTGCCAAGATTTGATCACAGAAGGATAGATCGAAATGCCGCACAAGTGTCCTTAGCCAGCTTCCCCTTCCAGATGGGCACAACTGTGCCCCCTTTATGGATCAGCGGTTCATGTCCGTGGGTAACCAACTTCAGCAAGAGCCCATACAATAGCTTGGCGGTCTCCTTGGGGTAGAATTTGCAAACTTCTGACGGAACTCTGTCTGGTCCATCTGCCTTGCCAGCCTTAACTCTTCTGCAGGCTGCTTCAAGTTGGCAAAGACTAGGAATATCAGCGACCGCAATTTGGCATGTCGAACTGCTCATGTCTGCCAATGATTGGACCCATGAATCATGCAGTTCGTTCTGTGTCACACGGGTGCCTCCCTCCATGTCGGCGAAGAATTGGATCCAGCGGTTCAAAACTTCCGGGGCAGATGCACAGGGAGAACCATTCTGAGAACGCACCGCTGGAAGTGGCGCCAATCCTTGTCGTAACTTGTTCGTGCTGCCCATGAAACCCTTCATCTTGTGTTGGATCTCAGAGGCAGCTGTAGATGCATCAAAGGAGGCTACAACCTCAGAAATCTTGAAGGCCTTTTCCTTCTCCAGGTGCTTCTTCAGACCCCACGAAGTCATACGAAAGCCGGCATAGTGCTTGAAGAGCCCACATCGCAAGGTCGTTCCGTAGTCAAAGGAGCATTGACAATGCTCTCCTTCAGCTCCTTGCCAAGCATGGAAAATCCGAGCCATGGTTTCACGCGCCAAAAGGGCTCGAGCTGTCTTCAAATGTTTGCGATGGAAAAGCTTCTGGCGTCGCAACTCCCAAGCAAAAGGGCTGACATATTCCTTTTTTGGCTGAGAAGGATCGCGTCTGCATCCTGCTTGAAGGGTGGCATGAATATGATTGGTCAAGTCATGAGTCTGTCTCTCCACATCAGTTGACCATGACGCTACGTGGAAGTTGCCCAACATCTGGCTGAGGTTGCCATCCTTGATTTTGTTCCTGTCAAAACGCAGGCCAACTTCATCATGAGATACTTCTCGGTTCTGCACTGTGGTCCACCATGAAAGTTCCACTCCTGTAGCGGTGTGATCTGTCGTCTGGTTGGCTAAATCAAGGTGTTCCAGAAGCTGTGAGTGTGAACAAGCCTGGAATTGCGCAGCCGGCACCATGACATAGTCAATAAGGTGGGAGGTGGAACCGTCCGGTCGAACCCAAGCGTGTCTAGGACCAGTGTGAATTGTACTCGTGGAAGGCAGGCACATGTCAAAAGTGGACAGGAAATGCTGGAGAAGAGGAGTGGATGTCGATGTAGATGAGGCCTCTTCAAAAACATGACGTCCATCACCAGGTCCCGGTGCAGCATTGGCATCAGCACAGACATAAAGGTGATCAGCTTGAACTTGATGATCCAAAAGAAGCTGATGTGTCACCTCCCACCATTGTTCTCGCAAGCGTTGAGGTTGTCCACTTTGCGGTGCATGAAAAACCATCACCCAAAATTGATGTAAGCTCGCATCAATCTTCGTGAGCAGCCTGGTGTCATCATAGTAGACTACTGCAAAATCACTTTGGCGAAGGTATTGCGGTCTGCCTTTGATGTATCCATAGGGCTGCTTCAAATTGCACCACAGTTCCACCCGGTGATGTCCTTTGTTGCTTCCTGAGCAGAGTCTGTAAACATGATGCACCAGTGAAGCCCCAGCAGAACTTCTCGTCTCTTGCAGTCCAAGAAAATTGAGCCCATGGCTGATAAATTGCTCTCTGAGGTAGTTCACCTTGCCCGCATGTCCATCCGGGCGATGGTAAAGAGACAAAACATTCGCAGTTGCCAGGCTGAGGGTCAAATGAATTTCAACCAATGCATCAGGCTTTGAGGAGGTCTTGGGCGCGAAAGGAGCTGGCAGGGATGGTGCAGGAATGATAAGTCCTCGATCACAATGTTCTGGCATACCATACTGGTGCCCAAAAAGCATCCACAGATAAGGCAGCAGAGGACGCCAAAATTGAACATTGAGTTCTCCTCGTGGCAGCAGAAAGCCAGTCGTGGCTTCTCTTTTTGCCAAGTGATAAGCAAGGTCATTCCACGGGTCTGAGTTGTGTCCATAGACGTGTTCAACTCTCAAACAATCTGCAGGAAGAGCAGCTTCCAAAATTTGGTGGCATCCCCGGAGCAGATCAAAAGTCTCATCATGGTGCTGTGAGCCAAGTGTGCCTTGAGACTGCCCAATGGTCATGACGGAGTCCGACCTGAACGTCGTTGGGATGCAACTGTTCAATCCAATCCTCCAAATAAAAGCCCATAGAAGCGCTTCACGCTCTGCCACCCAGGAACCTACGGATCGAGATCCAAGATGCCAGGGGCTCTCAGTGGAGCATCTCACTTGATGCGCACACCATCCAAGAAGATCAAGGCGAGTGCCAGCATCCGTGTACTGTTCGCCCAGCACCACAAACGACCAGGCATCTGGGATATGGTGCTCCTCCACAAGCTCTGGCGCCAAGCGCAAATGAGCTGAATGTGATGAGCCATCGGTGTAGATGATGAGCCTGTCGTAGCGCTCCAGTGGTTACAGCAGATTGATTGCTTCCAATGTGGTTGCTGGTAGATCAATGCCTTCTGTGAAAGTGCAAAGGTCTGAAAAAGCTGGAATGCTCGAAGAAGGAAAGCAGTTGCTCACTGTTAGCTCCCAAATCCAAAAGGCACTCAAAACCCCCTTGTGCAGCAAATGAAGGGTCATACATCTTGCCAGTTGATCCTGTAGGTTGGCGAGACGGCCAGGAAGAGGGGCGTTGCGGTGACGGCGCTTTGGCTTCCATGGTGCCGTGAACTGCACTTCAGTCAAATTGTGGCTGTGAGGAATGATCGCAAGAATGCCTGCTTTCTCATGTCCCATCTGGTGAAGGAAGCGCATCATGCCAATATGGTCATCCTTCTTCAAAGAGGAATCTGAATGGAGATGAAAGACGGGATCAATCGAAGGTGCAGAATCTTGCATTTCAGTGAAGATGAAGTGAAAGTGCTCATCCGTGGTCCTTTTGGTGGACCACAAACTTGGAAAGCACATGGCCAAAGCCCCTTCACCAAGAATTTCGATTGCACAATCTTGTCCATAGCATTGAAGTTCATGTTGTATCGATTCCTTCGTGACTGGAACAACAACTTCAATGAAGGTCGGTAAAGGAGGAACGTCGTCGTGTCCTCGAATCAACCGAATTGGCTGCACAGCATGCTGTCCTTCGTCATGTCCTTCGTCAGAGAGAAGTCGCTCAAGTTGCAGGACTTTGGGAGGCCCAGGGGTGTGAGCCACCTGCCCCTGTGTTAGGCGCTCACCCTCAAATGCAGCGACAGGTACAGATGCGGTAACAGCAGAAAGTTGCAAGAGATTGGTTGCTTCAGGACCCGGTCTGGTGCGCAGGTGAATATTGATAGTGATTCCATATCCGCTGCGACCTGGGAGTGGGCGATGCAACCTCAATCTTTCATCAAAGTACCATGCCCTGCAGACCCTAGGTGAGTTGTCAGGAATGCAGGCCTGTGCATATCCCGTCACATCCAGAAGGGTGTCGAGAAGAATGTGCTCTGGAGTTGTGACTGCCATTCTTTGGATTCTGCCATTTTGCCCCCGCAACGTCCTGTCAATGATTGATACCAGGCTCGTGACCAGAGATTCGTCTGCATGCTGAATGACAATGATGTGTCCAGCAGCCTGGTTCTCCAATCTTGGTGGGGTTGGACTAATGATGTGATATTCAAGAGAAGGGTTGCCGACAAGTTCGTCCGCCCAAACATTCTTGATCTGGGCTTCCCAGGCAGTGAAGTCAGGGCCCAGGCGTACATCGCGTGGTCTTGTGCAATGACGAAAGGCTCCCGAATGATCAACCATCCATGTGGTGAAGAGACATGTTGGAGTTTCACCTTCCCAACTAAATGACTCATCAAGCCATATTCGATGGAGATCTTGTGTAAATTCGTCCATCCCTTCAATCAGCACTTGACCTGGTACAAAAATTTGAGCATTTGGGTTGAAGGCAAATGGCTCCGGGCAGTTTGACCCTTGTGCAGTCGAAGAGCTCGCAACAGCTGGAGTGCTCCGGCTTCTTTGCATGAAAATAACATCCTCAAAGTGTTCCATGTGATCTGATGCAGACCCTGGTTGAATTGGTCGTTGCGTCATCGCAACCACAGATGCCACTCTGATGCAGACATTGAAACCGTTATGGATCTCTGTTTGCTGGATCAAGTGAACAGGCAATCCACTCGCCGTCACCGAGCATCTTCGTAGATCACATTGAGGTTGTAGCTGCATTTCATCAACCACAGCGGGTTTGTTCACTAAGTCAGGAAATGAAGCCGCCGCCTGCATGATAGCATCTCGATCAGGGCCTTCCAGGAGGGTTGTAACAACTCCTGCTACCAAATGAGGTTGTGGTGCCTGGACCAGGATGATGTGGCAGGAAAATGACTGCCATCGTGGTTGTGGTGGTCGCGGTTTGACAACATGAATGGCAAAGGGTATGCTTCTATCCAGCACATCACTCCAAGCATAACGCAACTCTTCAATCCACCCAATGATGGCGCCATCCAAACGCACTGATCGGGGATGTGGGCAGCGTTTGTGCCTACGATGGTGTATGTACCAGGTTTGCACATAGAGGAATGGGCTGCCTTCAATAGTTTCCGCTTCAGCTTCTTGTCTGAAAACTGCAACCAATTCATCAAGCCAGTCAAACACACCATCATGAGAGGGACGAGGTCCATGAAGACTCGTTCCTGGTGGGAGCATCATGGGAATATCAATGTCCTCAGGAATATCCGCATCTTCCTCATTGCACTTGCAAGTGACCAGTCGCGCACCCTCAATGAAACCTTCCCCAAAAGCTCTTCGGTTGTTGTCAATGTTCCCGTCGAGGATAGAGGCAGCAAGCTGACCAGCTTCAGGAAATTCAAGAAGATCGCCCGTTTCCTGAATAGTTCTGACAGCTTGGCCAATGTCCCACTCCGGATTTGGGGGCGGTGGAAGTTGGATTTGGAAGAAAGCTCCATGTTCAATTGGAAGAAGTCGAGGATCCCCAGGTGCCCAAAGTTGGTCATTGAATCGAACAATGCATTGGTCCTGTCTCCATGTGCAATATACGTCAACATGCGTCAATGTCAGCAGATGACTGCGGGCCAGAAGATGTTGAACCCTGTAAACCTCCCTCACCGTGTTTGGTCGGTCCGGGACTCCTCTCGTCAAGGTGTTGGTGTGGAAGACAATGTCAATGATCACCAGCTTCTCCAGAGATCCAGTCGCAATGTCATCGATATGTTGCAAAATAATAGCTTCTTCACCATCTTGCTGACCTGGTAGCCGAACTTGAACATACTGGAAGCCCAATGAAGCCCACACAGGAATTTCTGGGGATACGTGAAATCTGAATCGCATCCCGGAGGGCTGTGTGGTAAGAGCTCCAGTCAAGATGACCAAAAATCGCAAGATGACCAAGCCTGTAGATGTGCACGGCTTGAGACCAGGTGCCTGCTGAAGACTGCGACCTGCTGTCTGAAGCTCTGTCATGTTGAAGGTCATGTTCCTGTGCTTCGTCCTCATAATCCATTTGATTGTCTGCAATCTGTCCACTGGTCTGCAGAGACTCCGATGGGCGGCTGCGCTCAGGCTTGATGAGAAAAGAGTCGCCATTGGTCATCTCATGGACCGGGTCAAAGTTGAAGGGAATCAAATTGCGTCCATGACTAATCCTACAACCTCGCAAATGGTGTGCAGCCAGGTGTTGTCCACTGACGAATCTGGGCAGAGAGGCTGCAAGTGCAAAATCAGCCCTGTCCGTAAAATCATCTGCCCGAACAACAGTGATCAGACCAGCCCAGGCTGGAAAATTCATGCCCTGTACCAGAGTCATGTCGAAATAGAGCTCATAGTGACCATTAGAGCGAGGGGGATCAGGATGACAAATGAAGAAGGCCAGCCCCTCCTCCGGTCTGACAAGGTCTGCCCATCCCGCAGCCAAATCTCTCGCCCAAGTGCTCCAATGACCATCTAGTTCAAGGATTCTTGAAGTGAGACATTGACTGTGATGCACGTGATGGAGATACCAAGATCGCAAATGGATGGGTTCCGCAAGTCGGCCATCCACCAAACCATTGTTGAGAAACTCATTGTAGAGGTCCTGAATGGTATCCGGGGCCTCATGCAAAAAGAAGGGATGCTCACCAGGATCTTGTTCATGAGGTGGCCCATCCGATGTCTGCCAATTGGATGGAACATCATGCCAAGCATCATTGATTCGTGATTGCATCATTGGTGGCATAGCTCCATCAGCCATCCATGAGGCAACCGAAGAAGTATCCACTGTCCAACTCTTTCGTATTGTGTCAAACTGAACATCAAAGGCTGTCGATTGCAGCGATTCTTGTAAAAGGAGTGCTGAATCTCGCGCTTCCCAAACACTGTGAAAATCAGGTTCCTCAAAGACTGAATGGCGATAAGGAAAAGGATGTCGCTGTCGATCACGAAAAAGATCGTCAGACTCTGACCAGAAATTGCAAAAAGAACTGGACTCAACAGTGACAACTCCCTCAAAGTCAATGATGGGCCAAAAGGAAACTTTGCAAAACCGGTCTCTCTTCCGCCCCGTGTCTCTTCTCCCAGATGTAGCACACTCTGGAAAGACCTCGCAAAACGACGCTGGGAGACATGGGGCTAAGTGGAATCCCGAACCTTCTTGTCTGCGGGTTCCACTACTTCGACATCCGGATGATCGCCAACGCCATCGCCATGATGTCCACGTGATCTTGAACGATCGCGCTTCCTGATCTTCTCCTCGATAGTGCTGCGAACCTGCTGCACCACACCATTGAGGTTCTCCTTGATTTGGGCAAAGCTTGTCTGCATCCCTGTGGAGTCGTTCTCGCCCACAGTCATAGTAGCATCCAAGGCTTCCTGAGCTGAATCGATGTCGTTTGATGCAAGGACATCTTGACCCATCGTCCTCTGATGAGCATCGTGGAGAGCTTCCCTTGTGGTCTGCAAATTGCGCAGAGCTTCCCCACGTCTTTCTGCAAACTGTGCCTCTCCCTGCTCGAACTCCTTCACATGCGACATCCACATCTGGGTAGCTTTGTCGAGGTAGTCTGCCCATTGTTGACGATAAGATTCCCATTGCTCGTCGATCTCCGAGAGCTTCTTTCGCATGTTGTTCAATTGAGACACCAGTTGGCTGTGGGTCTTGGCGTCCACCTTTCGGACTGTCGCCTCTGTCGCAAGGACCACCTTCTTGATGTCCTCCGGCAGGTTGGACTTGTTTTTGATCTCCTTGTACATATGCCGCAAAGAATGCAGTTCCTGCTCGTCCTTGCTGATCGAAGGCTTGGGGAAAGGCTGCATTGAGGGCATTGATGCTGTGGGGGCATTCACAGAAGAGGCCTCCGCAGTTGAAGGCGCCATGGAAACCGGCTTGCACACTGATCTCTGGTGGTTCTTGCTACAATACATGGGCTGCAATTTTTTTTTGGATTTTTTTCCCGTTTTTTTTTGGGATTTTTTTTCCGTTTTTTGGGGTTTGATGATTTTGATTGGTATTTGCAGCGTTTTGCAGCTAAGCTCTCTGATTTGCATGGTGTTGTTGTTGTTGCTGTTGTTGTGGTTGGATGGATGGATGGATGGATGGTTGGTTGGTTGGTTGGTTAGTTAGTTGGTTGGTTGCTTGGTTGGTTGGTTGGTTGCTTGGTTGGTTGGTTGGTTGCTTGGTTGGTGTTGGTTGGTTGTGGTTGTTGTGGTTGTTGTGGTTGGTGGTTGTGGTTGTGGTTGTGGTTGTGGTTGTGGTTGTGGTTGTGGTTGTGGTTGTGGTTGTGGTTGTGGTTGCG
>Ga0126342_10019625_pt1 | contig 11459 bp, 9 predicted proteins | sample Cyp1metagenome_FD_92528 | JGI IMG/M metagenome (GOLD analysis project Ga0126342, IMG submission 92528) | Coral microbial communities from Lord Howe Island, Old Settlement Bay, Australia - Cyphastrea 1 metagenome | ecosystem: Host-associated > Invertebrates > Cnidaria > Coral ... | reverse complement strand
TATAATGATTAATAAAATGATTAATATAATGAATTATTTAATAACTGATATAATGATGATTCATTTCATGATTCATTTAATGATTAATTTAATGATTCATATAGTCATAAATATAATGATTCATATAATGATAAAAATAATGACTTATATAATGACTAATATAATGACTAATATAATGACTAATATAATGATTAATGTAATGACTGCATGGGAAAAGTGCACTCCCACAGCGGCCAGCTCTCTTTTTCCTCGGGTCCATCCGAAAATTTTGAATTTTCTTTGTTAAAGCTTCTAATTTATTAGAAGGGCCCGTTTCGAAAACCAATTTTTGGCAACATTTTAATTGCGTTATACAAGGAAATTTAATTGATTTTGAAATCGTTTTTTTTAATATTAAGGTTTCAAATTTATTAATAGGATCCGCTTCGACATCTAAGTTTTGGCAATGTTTTTCATTGCGTTATAAAATGAATTTTAATTGATTTTGAACGCGGGCAAAAAAATATTTTATTAATATAGTTATTAATATGCACGTTTAAAATTTATTAATAGGGTCCGCTTCGAATTCAAATTTTTGGCAAATATTTTAATTGCCTTATACAAGGAAATTTAATTGATATCGAAAAAGTAATTTTGACTATTAAGGTTTTAAATTTATTAATAGGGTCCGCTTCGAAATCCAAATATTGGCAATATTTTTTCATTGCGTTATAAAATGAAATTTAATTGATTTTGACCTCGGACAAAATTATTAGTACTATTATTAAACTTTCAAATTTATTAATAGGGTCCGTTTCGAATCCAATTTTTTCGCTATATTTTAATTGCGTTATTAAAGGAAATTTAATTGATTTTGAAATCGAAAAATAGTTTTTAATCTTAATGTTTCAAATTTATTAATTGGGGTCGCTTCGAATTCCAATTTTGGCAATATTTTAATCGCGTTATAAAAGGAAATTTAGTTTATTTTGAAATCGGAAAAAATAAAAACTACCTGAAGTGTTTATTATTTAGGGGGTTAGTTTTAGGGGGAAGGGATTATTGAAACAAACTTCTTCATGTTGTCATGCATTTTCAAAGTTCATAAGTTTCGAGGTTAAACTTAGAAGGCCCTCTTGGGGCCTTTTGGTATGTAGAAAATTGCCTTCTTTCTCGAAGGATTTCACAAAATGGCATCGAAACCCTCCAGCTTTCAACGCGCGCCCTTTCGCTATGCAGAACCTTCTTGAAAACTCCACGGGCCCCAAAGAGGGCGCAGCTGCTTTCTACTAGAACTGGTGCCAAGAAACTCATTCAAAATAAAAGGCAAAGAAAGGATAACGGCATGTAACATGAGGACAAAGGGAGGAACATGACAGGACAAAGAGAGGAAACAGGAAGGACAAGGGAAGGAACCTGAAAGGGACATTACACTAACATGCAGGGAAAAATGAAAGTAGCTGAAAATTAACAGACAAGAGAGGAATTTTTTGGGAAAGCAAGAAAATGGAACTGGATCCGTTTTTGATCGGGCCTACCGGCTTGCCACATTACTTTCAAGGACTAGATATGTGATATCTATCGTATTTGGGCGCAGTTGCGCGTTAAGTTTTAATATTCTGGATCATGTTCATTGCTTTTCCCTGCCTTTCGAAGAAATATACATATGATATATGCGGGTGTTGAGTAATTATAAATTTGCTCGGAGGCCTTCTAACTGCAGGGCATTTTAAGTTGCACCGGATCATCTTTTACATTTTTGCTCAATTCTAAGTTCTAAACTGCAGCAAAAAATATTGTAATATGACCTATACGAGACAATATATAATGTAAAAAAATAAATAAATATATACATATATATATATATATATATATATCTAATCTTAAATAAAAAACTATATATATATATGAAATGTAAAATATCGTATAGAATGTATAATATATAGGTAAATAAATAAATAAATATATATATATATACATACATATATAATACAATAAACATCATGTAAATTACAAATACCAAATGTAACATACATTATATAAATATTGAATTAAAGGACAGGATAACCCCTCAAGCCAACTTCTTCCAATAATGAGCAACAAATGTTGTAGAGAGGACGGGGAAGGAAGGAAAGACAAAGGAGGTGGTGGAGGATCGAGAAGTAAAACTTTACAGTAAAACAAGTTGTATGTGAAGAGTTGTGTGTGACAAAGTGGTATGTGAAAGATGGTGCGCGACAAAGAAAATGGTGTAGTGACAAAGTTTTGTGTGAAAGGTGTGTGTGAAAGTTGTGTGTGAAAGATGGTATGTGACAAAGTGGTGTGTGAAAGATGGTGCGTGGCAAAAGAACAATGTGCGGGGTCCCAAGATGCCGTGCAGAGACATCAAAGCATGTCACTTACAGCTGTGACTGCGCAAAACGAAAAGTTCGTTGCTGGATAACAAAATGTAAACCGGCACAAAACATGAACTGAGTTCAAGCTAGGCACTGACATGCGGCATCACTGCGGACTTTTTTTTTTGCCAGCGCTCCAATGTCATCTGCTTGGCATCCGATTTCTTGCCACGGTGGGTCAAAATCGAAACGCATCGATTCAAGGCAGGTCTGGGTGACGGAGGCCTTGTCATGTGCAGAAGAACTCACAGCTGCAAAAGAACAATGTGCAGGGTCCCAAGATGCCGTGCAGAGACATCAAAGCATGTCACTTACAGGTGTGACTGCATAAAACGCAAAGTTCATTGCTGGATAAGAAAAATGTAAACCGGCACAAAACATAAACTGAGTTCAAGCTAGGCACTGACATTTCTGCTTGGCATCCGATTTCTTCCCACGGTGGGTCAAAATCAAAACACGACACGAGTCTTCATGAATGGATGAAAGGCGAACTCCGATGAAAGCCGCGCCTGTCCTACAGCCACGGGTTCGACGACAATGACAGATCGGAAAAGTACCTGGCCGCAAGAGTACACAACACGTATGTAGCTCGTTGTCAATGCAACTATGAACGCAACCGCAATATATCTAGACACAGAGCACACGCATTTCAAGTTCCACTCAAAGGCGTCTTCTGTTCGTGCACAACGGCGAACTCCGATGAAAGCCGCGCCTGTCCTACAGCCACGGGTCCGACGACGATGGCGAATCGGAAAAGTACCTGGCCGCAAGAGTACACAACACGTATGTGGCTCGTTGTCAATGCAACTATGAACGCAACTACAATATATCTAGACACAGAGCGCATGCATGTCAAGTTCCACTCAAAGGCGTCTTCTGTTAGTGCACAACGGCGCACTCCGATGAAAGCCGTGCCTGTCCTACAACCACGGGTCCGACGACGATGACAAATCGGAAAAGCACCTGGCCGCAAGAGTACACAACACGTATGTAGCTCGTTGTCAATGCAACTATGAACGCAACAACAATATATCTAGACACAGAGCGCACGCATTTCAAGTTCCACTCAAAGGCGTCTTCTGTTAGTGCACAACGGCGAACTCCGATGAAAGCCGCGCCTGTCCTACAGCCACGGGTCCGACGACGATGACAGATCGGAAAAGTACCTGGCTGCAAGAGTACGCAACACGTATGTAACTCGTTGTCAATGCAACTATGAACGCAACTACAATATATCTAGACACAGAGCGCATGCATTTCAAGTTCCACTCAAAGGCGTCTTCAAGCGTGCCACCAGAGCCAGCCCAGTGCCATAAGTGCCACGCCTGCGACGCAAAACGAATGTGGATGTCTCAAAGACGGTGTGTGAAAGATGGTGTGTGACAGATGGTGGTTGAAAAACGAAGGTGGATGAAAGATGGTGGTTGACAAGGATGTAAAGATGGTGTGTGAAAGATGGTGTGTGAAAGATGGTGGTTGACAAAGATGGTGTGTGAAAGATTCTGGTTGACAAAGATGGTGTGTGAAAGATGGTGGCTGACAAAGATGGTACGTGACAAAGATAGTGTGTGAAAGATGTTGGTTGACAAAGGTGGTATGTGAAAGATGTTGTGTGAAAGATGGTGGTTGACAAAGGTGGTGTGTGAAAGATGGTGTGTGTAAGATGGTGTGTGAAAGATGGTGCTTGACAAAGATGGTGTGTGAAAGATGGTGGTTAAACATGGTATGAAAGATGGTGTGTGACAAAGATGGTGTGTGAAAGATGGTGGTTGACAAAGATTGTGTGTGAAAGATGGTGTTGACAAAGATGGTGTGTGAAAGATGGTGTTGACAAAGATGTGTGATAGATGCGGAGGAGGCGGAGGTGGCGGAGGAGGAGGCGGCGGGATACAGAATCAAAAACAAAAACCCCACACAAAGACGTGGGGAAGGTGTAATTTTTAAAAACAATAATAATGATAATATCATATGTGTATATATATATAGACACATATAACATGTATGTAGCAGTATATGGGTTTTCACAATCATTGATCTATGAATACAAACTAGCTACATATAGGGAAAATACACCAGATACATTAAAACATGTCGCAAATTTACGTGTTTTTCAAACGGTGCGCGAATACAATTGTCCTTAAGCTCATCCACTGCATGACCTTTTGCAGCTACCCGGCCGTGTCCAAATGTGACCCTTGTTCAACTGATCTCGCAACTCTAAACCCATGGGCCAGCCCATGTGTCCCTTGCCGTGCTGTCAGTGTACTGGACATGTGCATTTGCGTCGATGTGTATTAAAAACATTTTTGATGTAGATGTTGCCCAGTGCCCGGATGCTCTAAGCGTGGACCGGAATCGAAACCCTTGCCTCATGGCATGGAGCCTTGAGTCCACTCGTTTCCTTCCAACCCCCTGCATAATTTCATTTCCGTCTCAAAGAAGCTAGTTCAGCCTGGCCCGGCTGCTGGCTTTCACAAGTTCTGACGCAAATGTATTTTTTCTTTTTTTTTGGGTACACGGGAAATCCACCAAAGAGAATCTGACATGGCTATTGGGTCGTATGGTACAACCTATCATCGCTGAAGTGTTTTGGAAAAGTCGGCATCTCGCTTGGTTCATCCCAGAGTTCTTAGCCCGTTCTTGCTAGTGGGGGTAATATATCACATGAACTAAGCAAACCTCTTGCTTGTATCTTAAAATGTTTGGCCACCAAAGTTAAATTCCTATTGTGGAATTGGGGCGTCTTGGGAATCCGTGGCTGGAAATCCGATCGGCTCTTTCCCTTTTAACGGTGGTTTCCTCATAGAGCGAAGCAAAAATGATGGGCCCCAGCACACGCGCCATGGCGCCGAAGGAAGCCATCGCACCTACCCGCGGGCAACTTAGCAGGCGGCTTTGAAAACGAAAGGACCAGAAAACCCCACATGTTAAGCCTTCCGATTGTTATGGGATGAAGGTGGTGGCTCGGATGGTGAGAGCAGACGATGATTGGACGGGAAAGAGGCAGGTGGATAGATGAATGGATGGATGGATGGACAGATAAGAAAGAAAGATAGAAAGATAGATAGATAAATAGAAAGATAGATAGGAAGAAAGAAAGACAGATAGATAGATAGATCGGTGGATAAGATAGAAAAGAAATATAAGACACACAAGATAGATTAGATAGATAGATAGATAGATAGATAGATAGATAGATAGATAGATAGATACATAGATAGATAGATAGATAGATAGATAGATAGCTGGATAGATAGATAGATAGATAAATAGATAGATAGATAGATAGATAAATAGATGGATAGATAGATGGATAGATAGATAGATAGGTAGATAGATAGATAGAAAGACAGAGAGAGAGATAGATAGATAGATAGATAGATAGATAGATAGATAGATAGATAGACAGACAGACAGACAGACAGATAGATAGATAGATAGATAGATGGATAGATCGCTAGCTAGATAGATAGATCGCTAGCTAGCTAGCTAGCTAGCTAGATAGATAGATAGATAGGTAGATCGATAGATCGATAGATAGATAGTTAGACAGATAGATAGATACATAGATAGATAGACAGATAGACAGATAGATAGACAAACAGACAGGCAGCCAGTCCATACACAGGGAAGCCTTTATGCAGGAAGGCCTTTACACAGAGCAGCTTTCGCACCAAGCACCTTTTACACACAGAAGCTTTTACACAGAGAAGCCTTTATACAGAGCAGCCCTTACGCACAGAAGCATCTACACAGAGAAGCCCGTGCACACAGAAGCTGAAAGACAGACAGACAGACCAGCTTTTACACATAGAAGCTTTTACACACAGAGCAGCTTTTACACACAGAAGCTTTTACGCAGGGAAACACTTACACAGAGCACGCAGGCACTTTTACGCAGAGCAGCTCTTACACCCAAACGCTTTTACACACAGACACTTTTACACACAGAAGCTTTTACACAGGGAAGCCTTTGCACAGAGCCGTTTTTACACAGAATACTTACACAGAAAAGCCTTTACACACCGAATCTTTTACACAGGGCAGCTTTTGCACAGACAACTTTTACACACAGATGCTTTTACACACAGAGCAGCTTCTACACACCGAAGCCTTTACAAAGAGAAGCCTTTACACAGAGACGCTTTTACACAGACACTTTTACACACAGACGCTGTTACATAGGGAAGCCTTTGCACAGAGCAGCTTTTACACGCAGAAGTATTTACACAGAGAAAGAAGCCTTTACACACAGAAGCTTTTATGCAGGGCAGCTTTTACACAGAAGCCTTTGACAAACAGACGCTTTGGACACACAGAGCGGCTTTTACACCCAGACGCTTTTACACACGGACGCTTTAACACACAGAAGCTTTTACACAGGGAAGCCTTTGCACGAGGCAGCTTTTCCACACAGAAGTACTTGCACAGAGAAGCTTTTGCACAGAGGCTTTTTACTCACACAGAAGCTTTTACACAGAGAAGCCCTTACACAGCTTTTACGCACAGAAGCTTTTACGCAGGGGAGCCCTTGCACAAACCAACTTTCACACGAAGGCGCTTTACACACGGACGCTTTTGCACAGAGCAGCTTTTACACACAGAAGCTTGTACACACATTGGCTTTTTGCGCAGAGCAGCTTTTGCACACAGACGCTTCTACACACAGACACTTGTACACACAGAGCAGCTTCTACACACAGAAGCTTTCACACAGGGAAGCCTTTGCACAGAGCAGCTTCTACACACAGAAATATTTACGCAGAGACAGAGGCCTTTTACATACAGACGCTTTTACACGGGGCAGCTATTGCTCAGAGGCCTTTTCCACACAGAAGCTTTTACACAGAGAAGCCTTTAGACAGAGCAGCTTTTGCACACAGAAGCTTTTACGCAGGGAAGCCCTTACACAGAGCACCTTTCACACAAGGCGCTTTCCACACAAACACTTTTACACAGAGCAGCTTTTACACACAGAAGCCTTTTACATATCAAAGCTTTTACACAGAGCAGCTTTATACACGCAGAAGCTTCTACGCGGGGAAGCCTTTTACACACAGAAGCTTTTACACGGAGACCGGCCGCAGCCTCTCAGCATCCACACACTTTACGGAGACTCTGCAAGTGTCGCGCCTGCCACGCGGAGCAGCCATGGTGTCGCGCGTGCAGAGACTTTGTACGGAGACTCTGCAAGCGGCGCGCTTGCCACGCGGGCCATGCGGAGCAGCGGCGTCCCAGCGTCCAGAGACGACGGAAGCTCTCACGCAGAGCAGTGGCAGTCGCGGTGTGCTAGCATCCAGCTGCGGCGTCCCAGTGTGTAAAAGCGCACGGAGGCTCTCCAAGTGCCGCGCCTGCCAAGCGGAGCAGCCGCTGCGCCCCAGCATCCAGCCGCCGCGTCCCAGCGCCTAGAGACCTGTGCCGCACCTGCCACGCACAGCAGCCGCATCGTCTACGGAGACTCTCCCAGTCCCGCGCCTGCCACGCGGAGCCGCAGCGTCCCAGCGTCCAGCCGCGGCATCCCGGCGTCCAGAGACTGTACGGAAATCTCTTCAAGTGCCGCGCCTGCCATGCGGAGCAGCAGTTGAGACAAACAAGTTGATACAGATGAATGATAGAGAGAATGCTACAGAAGCGACAAGTTCTTATAGAGCGGCTGAGACAGAGAAGTTGATACAATACAGATGAATATGGCGGTGAGACAAGTTGTGATAGAGGCAAGTTGATAGAGAAAAGTTGATACAGAGGAAAATGATAGAGACAAGTTGATAAAGAAACGGCGGGACATACGGAAGCGGACGGGGGCGGACGGGAGCGGATTGCCAGCAAAAAATTAGAACTCCACATAGTGATGTGTGGGAAAATGTGATTTCAATTTGCCAATAAGGGAGTTCAACCAGTTCAAAGAACAAAGCGGCTAGGCCAGAAAGAAAACAACAGCATACAGTTTGGTTTATCGTGCGTTCCAGAGGGTTTGTGTGGGTTTCCCCCAAACCATTTCTGCACAAAGACTGACTTGACAACACGCTGAACAGAACAGCGAAACATATCCGACGTGTGAGGTGCCAAGACTTCCCGAGCAAATTGAAAGGTTTAGAGCCAATCTCGATGATCATCGGTGCCCAGTCTCTTTCCAGAAACTTGAAAATATTTCAACTGAAGGGGAATCGGACATTAATTGAGAATCAAACGTTGGCAATCCACAATTTCTCGCCGGATTCAAATACTAAATGATACTAAATCCAAAGATGCCCCATTGTTGGGGTTTCCACCATTCCTACATGGGCATCCAATCAAGATCATGGAGCGCGATCCAAGACCGACAGCTTCAGGACCCGAAACGCCCAGAAACCTGCAAACGATCACCTCAAATCCGGCCATGCCTAGACAGGTGCCGTAAGCAGAGGGTCCAGCAACTTCTGTCAACAAAGAAGTGACATTCGGCGCTCCCAAGTTGTCCTTCGCGTGCGCGAACCGGCCATCGCAATACATTACCACTATAGAGACCACGTTTTTCCGTATAGTATAGATGCATATACCTTCGCCTTTTGCACACAGGTTCTTGTATGTTCTTGTACATGAATTTCATTTGAAACCCTGGCAATAACCGGCTCCCTCATATCAGGGACCAAGTCATTTCACACGTCGGGTGAAAGTCAACTAAAATTTTCGGGGATGCGCGTCCGACCGCAAGTTTCAAGCATTATCAAAATGCCGAGCATCTCCCACATTGGTCATTCCTGGCAGAAACAAAGTAGTTCATTGCGAGCACGCTAGCAGGATCATAATGACCAAACCCAAACAACACAAACGAACTGGAAAACAAACACTTGAGCAGTCATATTAGTCAATGCTTTCTCTTGTGTCTATTGTATTCTATTGTCCATTTCTATTCGAATTGAACGCATCGCCTAGCCTAGCCCGTTTGTCAAGCTTACGGGTTCGGCGCGCGGGTTTTTGGTTTCGCCTTTTGCCATTTCAAGGAACAAAAATTTGGCAAGCATGTGGCAAACAGCGGTTTAGCTATAGAAAGAATCGAAGGCGCGCACTGCAGGTACAGGTTCGCGCGTCCATACCTTTCCAAACCTTCCGCAGCTTCGTCGGGCAACGTCAGAAGATGGGTCCTTCCGGCCGAATAATTTTGGAGATGTTGCAAGAAGGAAAGCCAGCCAAAGAATAAAAAAAAGACATTGGAAAAGGGGGCGTAGACACACACACACAGGCACATGGTCGGTAGTTTGACAATGCAGCAAATGATGCGAACATGCGGAAGCAGATCGAAAGCCTTCTTATGCAGAGTTCCATGACTGGGGGTCCTATGCAATGCACACTCTCTACAACCTAAAGAACAAGACGCCAAGGCCCAAGCCAAAACAAACCTTGCGGAAACCATGTAATTTCCAAATTTGACAACTCCAAAGTTCAAAAGGCTGCTCATTGTTTCCTTTTTTTTGCAAATCCAATTTTTTCAATTCATATTATGAATTGGAAGCAGAACAGTTTTTTTTTTTGGGGGGGGGCGTCAGGTTTTGTATTTTTGTTCCACAAGCAGTGTCCGCACACACACACACACACTGAGGGGTTCTTACGGTTGGAGTTAAGGCCGGTGCTTGATCAGGGTGCTCCATCTATGGTCCGGTGTTTTCCCTGTAAATTCTCGCATAAAGTAAGTTTTTCGGGATGTCCATGTAAATTTCGATTGCGCAAGCTCTATTGGCCTGCGGCATTTTACCCATAAATTCTCGCATAAAACTGCTCTTGCGAATTCTCCGTGTGCATCTCGACCGCGCAGGCTCGCGGTCTTGGTCTGCGGCATTCTACCTGAGAATTCCTGCGTAAAACCGCTCTTCTGACATGTCCAAATGCATTTCGCCTGCGCAGGCTGGCGCAAAACGGCTGCCCGGCCCTCATACACTGCATTTTCTTGACAAATCCCGCATAAACCAGCTCTTGTGACATGTCCATGTGCATGTCAAAACGGTTGTCGCAGTCTTGGTGTGTGGCATTTTACCTGGTGTGCCTTTCGACTGCGCGGGCTCGCTCAAAACGGTTGTCCCTGAGAATTCTTTTATAAAGTGGCTCTTGTGACATGTCCATGTCCGATCTCTATGAGAAGATCTTGTGGAGATCCTGGCGAGGTCCTCTCTACGAGGTCCTTGCATGCTCTGGTGCAGCTCCTTATGAAAAAGTCTTGTGCAGATCCGGGTGGAATCCTCTTCTGTGCAGATCCTTATGCCCAAGTCTTGTGAAGATCCCGCTGAAATCCTTTAAGAGGACCTTGCGTGATCTTGCATAGATCCTTACCAGTAGTACCGCACAAGGCTGTGGCGGAAGTTTCAAAAATAGGAAACCTATAGGAGAGATTGATTTTTGTGAACCAGGGATGGCAGAGCGAATCCACTGATGGACCGAAAGGTGCTTGAGGTCTCCTCTCTCTCTCTTTCTCTGACTATCGACCCACCTACCAACCTATCTTCTATGTATCTATCCATCTATCGATCTATCTCTCTCTCTCTCTCTTTCATCTAACTACCTATCTACCTATCTATCTATCTATCTGTCTATCTGTCTGTCGACCTGTCTATCTGTGGTGCAGTGTCATTCAGTGTAATGTAGTGTAGTGTAATGTAGTGTAGTGTAGTGTAGTGTAATTTAGTGTAGTGGAGTATACTGTAGTGGTATTGTAGCGGAGTGTAGTTGTGTAGTTGTAGCTGTAGTGTAGTGGAGTGTAGTGTAGTTGTGTAGTTGTAGTTGTAGTGTAGTGGAGTGTAGTGTAATTCCCCACATTGACGTGTGGGGTTTTTGTTTTTAGTTCTGTATCCGCCTTCCTCCTCCTCCGCCGCCTCCCGCCTCCCGTCCCCTCCACTCACTCACACAACACACACTCACCCTCACACTCACACTCACACTCACTCTCACTCTCACTCACTCACTCATTCACTCACTCAAATCACTCACCTCACTCACCTCACGCACCTCACGCACCTCACGCACCTCACGCACCTCACGCACCTCACGCACCTCACGCACCTCACGCACCTCACGCACCTCACGCACCTCACGCACATCACGCAGCTCACGCACCTC
>Ga0126342_10019624_pt1 | contig 11459 bp, 12 predicted proteins | sample Cyp1metagenome_FD_92528 | JGI IMG/M metagenome (GOLD analysis project Ga0126342, IMG submission 92528) | Coral microbial communities from Lord Howe Island, Old Settlement Bay, Australia - Cyphastrea 1 metagenome | ecosystem: Host-associated > Invertebrates > Cnidaria > Coral ... | reverse complement strand
TTATAAGAGATTGGTTGTTGTGAATCAAGGGTGGCAGACCGAATCCACTGATGGACCGAAAGGTGCTTGAGGTCTTCTCTCTTTCTCTCTCTTTCTCTGACTACCTACCTACCTATCTACCTATCTATCTTCAATGTATCTATTTATCTATCTATTGATCTATGAATGATCTATGTATCTTTCTCTCTGTCATCTAATTACCTATCTATCTATCTATCTATCTATTTATCTATCTATCTCTATCTCTATCTCTATCTCTATCTCTATCTCTATCTCTATCTCTATCTCTATCTCTATCTCTATCTCTACTACTACTACTACTACTACTCCTGCTACTACTACTACTACTACTGCTACTGCTACTGCTACTGCTACTGCTACTGCTACTGCTACTACTACTACTACGACGACTACTACTACTACTACTTTTACTATTAATACTACTACTACGACGACTACGACTATACTACTACTACTACTACTACTTTTACTATTAATACTACTTCTACGACTACTACTACGACTACTACTACTACTACTACTGCTACTACTACTACTACTAGTACTACTACTACTACTACTACTGCGACTACTACTACTGCTACTGCTACTACTACTACTCCTACTACTACTATTACTCCTACTCCTCCTCCTCCTCTTCCTACTACTACTACTACGACTACTACTACTGCTACTACTACTACTACTCCTACTACTACTACTGCTGCTACTACTACTATTACTACTACTACTACTACTACTACTACTACTAATAGTACTACTACGACGACGACGACGACTACGACTACGACTACTACGACTTATACGACTACTACGACTACTACGACTACGACGACGACGACTACTACTACTACAACTACTACTACGTATTAATACTACTACTACTACTACGACGACGACGACGACTACTACTACTACTACTACTAGTAGGACGGCTGAGCCGTGGAGCCGTGCGGCCGCGGCTGGGCTCCACGGTTTCACGGCTGAGCCGCCACGGCTGCGCTCTACGAATCCACGGCTCAGCCGTGGAACCGTGCGGCCACGGCTGGGCTCCACGGTTTTACGGCTGAGCCGCCACGGCTGCGCTCCACGAATCCACGGCTCAGCCGTGGAACCGTGCGGCCACGGCTGGGCTCCACGGTTCCATGTGGCGGCTCAGCCGTGGAACCGTGGAGCCCAGCCGCGGCCGCACGGTTCCACGGTTCAGAGCCGTGGAACCGTGGAAACCGTGAACCGTACGGTTTCCACGGTTCCACGGCTCACGGCTGGAGAGTGCCCGTCGCCGCCCTTCTGTAAAAATCACCACCATCACCACCATCATCACCATCACCATCACCATCACCATCACCATCACCATCACCATCATCATCATCATCATCATCATCACCATCACCACCACCACCATCACCACCACCACCATCATCACCATCACCATCACCATCACCATCACCATCACCATCACCATCACCATCACCATCATCATCACCATCATCATCATCATCATCATCATAAATTTATGATGCACGAAATTCTATCTGCTTTTTGAGTGAATTGAAGCCCCTAATTTCTAGCGGAATACACCATGTATCTCATGGTCTTTCTCAAGGAATTTTTCGCCCTACTCGTGCCACGATAAGTCTCGTGAGAGGTTTCCGTATCTCGGCCGCTCGGTGTGTCCTTGAGTCTCACGGCACTATTATCAGGCTTCATTTCGAGCTGAGGCAGTTCATGGATCGCATCCAAAATGATGGTTGGATCACCTGGTTGAGGCAGAGCCAAAAAAAAATCCCAGATAGAGAAGTTTCTAGCTCTTTACTGACAATAACGATATTCTAGTGGGATTTTGCTGTTCTATCTTTGGTGTTACTATAGAATTATAGAACAATTCCATACAATTCCCAATCCTGATTTGGGAGGATTAAACTGAGCGACATTTACAGTGAGGTGCCTTTTGAGGCTGCAGGAGAAAGGAACGCAGGCATAAACAAAGTCATGGTGTCTATTACGAACGATCCCGGAAGTTATGCTTGATGGTTGGTGAGTGGGTTATCATCCAGTCCCAGTGGCAGTTGCAAGCCAGTCCCAGTCCCATCAATCTTCAATTGACTCATGGACAATCTTCGATACCTTGATTCCCTTAGGGCTCAAAGAAATCAAATAGTGGTTTCTCAAATTTCACTAAATGAGGGATCCCCAAGTCACCACGCCCATGCCCAGCCCAGGGCCAGAGATGCCCCTCCCAGTCTGAGAGTTGCACTGACATTTTCGCTGTTGCGCGTGAGTTGTTGAAGCTTTGGGAATTGGATCAAACCTCAATCAGGTGACCGCGTTTTTAGGATAGGAAGAGGCATCTTTTTGAGGCATCGGCATCTCTGACTTGGCGAAAATGGCGAAGGTTTCAGCAACTGTTTGAAACTGAAAATTCCGAATTTTGGTGCCTTCGATCCCCGGGCACCTGAAAAGCTGACCCAGCCCTGTGTATCCATCACCTCAGTGACGCTCACCATGGTGGATGTATAGGATGAACTCAAATTTCACTGGGACCATACAATGGGGATGTTTAATATCGATGGATGGGGTTAAACCCCAAATTTCATAGAAAGGGATGGTTAATAGATCCCAGAAAACAGTCATTGCATCAGGACTAGTCGATAAATCTTAAATCCAATACCCAATTGGAACAACGGGACAATTTTTTAGACAATGATTTCAGCTGAGCGACATTCTTCCGCAAGTGCACATCCTTCACCAAGTTGTTCACACTGAAGTAATATTCAATCCTCAGCATCAACTTTCTGATGATCTCAGCGATAATCTGTAGCGCGAGGTTTCTAAGAATACGACAAGAAAAACACATCCATCAGCCCATGGAACAATGTTTTGCATACTGCAATAAGGCTTTCTGAATTAAGGTTTGCATAAGGTACAACATCTCATCTTCATCCTGGGAACAATTGGGAACAATTAACCACCAGGTTTTTACATCCCCCAGATCCTGGGAACAATTAACAACAATTAACATAATTAACAACAATTTTTTTACTACCTTCATCTTCATCCTGTTTTTCTTCTTCATCTTCTTCTTCATCAGCATGTTGGTTTGGACGCTCGTTGGGACTGTTGGGAGTCCTGGCAAACCGAAAAAATGGTCTTGCTGTAATAATATAATCAATATCCATCATATCCAATGATTATTACAATGATTATTACAATGAGTATACGGTAAATAGAATCAAGCGTCAATTGACATCAATGTCTCCCAGTGTTTTAAGTTTTTTCTTTATTTATACATGGTTAATTGGGTTGTCACTATGTTAGGTAATTAGTGAATACGGTATGATTATAATTCACTGTTAGCAATTAGTCTAACATACACCAATAAATGTCACCAATTCTCTATCATCCATGAACCCATTGCAATTATTCCATTCATTCACTACGTATAATTACTTGTTAATCCATTGATCCATAGGGCATAGTAACTCATTATAATTCACTATCGTGATTCACTATAGTAATTCACTATAATGATCACATATCATTAATCCATCAATCACCATAATTCATTATAATTCATCATAACTCATCATACCCTCTGGTAAATTAACATAACTATTGAAAATGACCATTTATAGTGGATATACCCATTAAAAATTGTGATTTTCCATAGTTTTTTGTATGTTTACCAGAGGGTAATTCACTAGAACCCAATGTCACCAAGTCTCTGTGCCTTGGCTTTGGCCACCAGGTCATTTCTCTGTGGCGACGAGGTCGCGGCGGTGTTTCCACCGGTGTTTCCACCGGTTCCCATGGCGCTCATGGGGCCCGGCATGGCCATCGGCGCCATCATGCCGTCCGGGGTGTAGCCCATGTAGGGCATACCCATGCCTGGCACCACGCCAAAAATGGGTAAAAATGCACTTGATTTCTCCAAACACATACTGAAGTATGAAAAAAATATCGAGGATTTTGACCATCAGAGGTTAGGATTTCACCAAGAAACATGGGTTTTTTCAAGAATAAATATGGGGATACCAACAATAATTGTGACGACTACCCTTGGAAACTTGGGATTGAATCATCCCTTGTCGGGGTACCAAACAGCATGGTGATTTAGTCAATAACCTGATTTAGCCAACCTTTTTTTGCTTTTGACTTCGAAAATCTACACACCATACTTCTGAAACAACCACGACAGGGGGTATCCGGTGGTTTTCCTTGAAGCAATTCCGGGACAGTTCCGGATATTTTTCGGGGCCGTACAACTTTCACCGATGGAATTTTCAGAGGTATACATATACATATATATATATGTGAAGCAACGTTGATGCGGTGAAGTGCAGAATGCGTTTTGAAAGTGTAGAAGCTTCAGACCTAACACCCCCCATTTGGGTCTGAATCAACTCGCCTTGACCAGCAAAACTTGTTTTTCTCAATCCTGAAACCCGCTAAAATCATGGATTTTCCCGCATGTTCATGGATTTTCACGGATTTTTCATGCATTTTCCTGGTGGTCTTGGAACATTTGCCGGCTCCCTTGATGCCACCATCATGGGCCTCCCATGAAAGCGGGTGGATACATCTGCATAGGCATCTCAAAGGGCATCTGATGTCCCATCGGAGCCGGTGACATGTAGGCACCCATTGCACCTGGCAGGAACAGTTTTCGCGATGGTCATGAAACATATGAACATACTATCTCTGTAATCATCATCTTGATCATCTTTATTTTACTAAAATATCATGATGGTGATGATGATGATGGTGGTGATGATGATGATGGTGATGATGATGATGGTGATGATGGTGGTGATGATGATGGTGATGATGATGATGGTGATGATGATGATGATGATGATGATGATGGAATGATCGCAATAAACCGACAATCACCGAATCATAGTGGTCCTCTCGAAAGGTGTAACCGGCGTAACCGTCCTCCAAACAACTTGCTGCGTCCCAACAATGCTTTGCCAGGGGTCAGGCCTTTACCAACTGCAGGAAATTGAGAACCTCACGATGCGGATCCAAAGTGCTCATAGATGCTTGCAATCTGCACGTATGATTCCCTTTGGATTGCAATTTTCAAACCTCAATCAATTCTCGTGGTGATACCACCTGGTGAAAGAACATGTTGATGCAAAATCCATTGCATGTGCAGAAGTGTACATGGTTTGAGGACAGGATCCGAAGGTTTCCACATTGCTTCTCTAGTTTCCGACTACTCAATCTGCATCAACTTCAATGTTGTTGTTCTTTCTCTTGATTTCCTTCAAGTCATTGTTGGAATTTCCTTGTTTAACCTTTCTCGACTTCAAAAACACTCCTAAGCCACCGTCAAACCTGCCTGCCATATGGGCAGTCCCAGAAGCTACCTGCAGCAACTCTGGAATCCCTTCATGACATCAAGGCCTTGTTGTGCAGGATATTCCCCCCTATGATCCCATGTTTTAAGCCCTCCGCATGTCCGCCACTGTCGGTGAAAATCACTCCTATATGTCATTTGGGATGGTCTTTTAATGCACCCCATTTCCAGCAAAAATGAGGAGTTTCAGTTGGGGCAAATACCGATTCTGGTGGATATGAACACAATAATGGCAACCCAAAGGATTTATTTCTTGAAGAAAGTACACACTTTGAATGGCTAACAATAGTAATTTCTATGGCTACAAATCACCAATCACTGGGCAGCTTTTCGAACGATGCCTGCGGTGGTGCTGCGGGCCGTGCTTCCTCTGTTGCGGGAGCTGGCTCTTCAGCCTGCGATGGGGAAATCCCCAGTGGCCAGCCGGGAAATCAACGAAACGCTGGATTTTCCCCATCTTTGATTTACCGCTTTCCTTAGTTTCGTTGTGAAAAATGGGACCTCGGTCAGTGTGATTCACCATGATTCACCCACCTGGGATCAGGTTTTTTTAAAGGCCATTCCAGTGTGTTGATTATTGAGCGTCGGACTTGCATGATTCTGTGGGCGTTTGGAAATTGAAGTGCAACTATTCTGTTTGGCCTCAATCTGATCAACAGCTTGGTGACATGTAAATCGTGGAAGTAACTTGAATCGTTCTGAAATCACGGCGCTTAAAGATCAAAACCGCTGGAATGTCCAGGAACACAACTGTTACTCCATAGAAATGACCGATTCACATCTTTGAATCATCTGACTTTTTCAACAAAGGGAGACCTTTTCACATTGTCCAATCGATACCTTGACAACGCAACGCTGGAGATGGGGATTTCTGAAGTCATGGGGGATCCCTTGGCGCCTGGAACCCACCTTGAGCCGATTGAAAACCTGGAACTGGGTGGGCGAACTGGGCAGTTGGTATATAACTTGTATGCCCTCTGGTAAACTACCAGTTTGCTATTGAAAAATCACCATAGAAATTTCGTGAAATTTCCCATGAATAGCATGGTGGATCTTTCCAGTTCGTTATGTGAGTTTACCAGAGGGTAACCATGATATGGTTAAAACATGGTCATGACCACGGCTTTTTTCAAAACGGATCAGTGGCGATATGGAGCCCCGATAGTTCTGGCGTTGCATCCTGGGTCAATTTTGTCAGCGATGGGCGCAGCAGAATTGTGAAAAAACATGATTAAACTATAAACAATCATCTTTATAAAACATGATTAAATTTTGCGTACAATGAGGCGTCATCCTTAAAAAAACTAGAACATTCCCATCCCCATCTGAATGTCAGCGGACGACCCAGTTTGGACGACCCCTAAGCGACCATTCTCCTTGGTGAATCCTCCAAATTTTCCATGCCTTGCTCGTCCCGCTGATTTCGCTGCCCCATTTCCCAACTGATCTTTTTCATACATTTTTCCATTGCAAAACCTTGTGTTGTCGCTTTCGCACGTTGGTTTTTAGAGGGATTCCCCTAATGGATTGTGGAAAAAAAACACAATCCAACGGGTGTGTCTGGTTTTATGGGGCCCATAAAACCAATGGCAATTCAACAGAAAAGCCATGATGATCGGCCAGTGGATTTAGAGGTATCTGATATTCAAACAAATCCATATTGGTCAGTACAATCCCCTATAAGCATCAACCAATAGGGGTAGATCGCAGCCACTGACCACTGCTCATTTCCTGGTCATGCCTTGGTGTATGAAGACGTCTGAAAATGTTTGTGGACTCCCCACTTGGGCGTCTCTGAAAAATTGAGTGAAACTGAAAATCAACCAACAACATCAATTTGGAGAAAAAATCCGGCACCCTTCATTTTCCCAACATTTTTCTCCAGCCAAGCAACTGCCCTTGCGCCGACCTTTGCCCTTGCCGTCGCGACGGCCTCCTTTGGGGCTCGGCCGTGATGGGTAACTCCTGCCCGCGCGGTCGCTTTTTGTGCTGGAGATATATGCTACACGTAGCATCTTATATTGGGAATGTATATTAATATGTATATATATATATTATAATAACTGAATAAAAAAGAAAGTATATAAATCAAAAACTATATAATATACACTAGATATTATATTATATATTATATATATAATTATATATGTAGATTACAACAATAATACTATGGAACAATTTTGGAACATACTTTGGAATGTGCTATAATTACACACAAATTCTTCCAATATCGTTTTAGGAAACCTCCAAATGTGTCAATAGGTTCTAGATGTTTTCATCCCAGCTGCTATTGGTCTTTAAATCCTGCACATCTTCCAAAACTTAGAAGATCATCCTACAGATCGCAACTGGTAAGCCTACTTAATTGGATGCGGCCCAAAAATTTCGGCCTATCACAAGGTGGGGCCCCCAAATGATAGCTAAGTTGGTTTCTAGTAGATTTTTGTGAAACATACCTATAGATCATGGGGTGAAACAAAACCAACTTACAATCCATAATCAAATTAATCCAACAGGATACACAAGTTACCCTCCGGTAGCTATTGAAGCCATGGCCCATTTACTTCGATGATTTCCGTCGCCTTTGCTCGGCATTCTGAGGAGTCTCGGCTGTGGGATCTTCTTCCCTAGCGCAATGCGATGTTGTTCCGATGTGTTTTGGATGGGACATATACGGAAATATCAAAGAGCTTAGTATGGTTGGGTTGACGTCATATTTTTTTCGAAATAGAACTTATGAGAAACTTCGGTGGGTTAGTATGATTTCATCCTAAAATAGATGGTTAGTATAGCCTTCTATGGATGTTTCTCCTCAAATTCATCAATCACTAAAAATGGACGGCTTAAACCTAAAAGAGGCAACTGGTGCCCCATTCTTGACTGATGACAGCAAATTACCCGTGTTTCATGCAGCTGCGGTAGTTATCTTAGGTGGTTTCGAATCATCCGAAATACTTGGTAGGGATTACGATCACCCTGATTTTTTCTGAGAGAACGCAAACTTTGTGGAATTGACAGAGAAAATTGGAGGATTTATATAACATGATTCCTTGCAACCGAAAAGGGATGCTAATTTTACTTGCAAATGTCCAAACACCAACAAGAGGGAGAACATCAAAACATAAACATGGGGGACGACCAACCCCCACCTTTATATGGCAATTTTTTGCCACGCTAAAATTCAGTGGACCTAGTGGACCTCCCAGCAAAGCCACTGGGCACCTGTTTGCGTTCTTCCCTCCTTTGCCTTTACCTTTGCCCTCACCATTCTCCGAGCCCTTTCCCTTGGCATCACCGACGATTGAAAGGCGATTCACGCCACCGTTGCAGCTGTAGATTGATTACTTGGCTGAAATATCAGTCACTTTGGATCATGATTCCAGGTGGGATATGCATATGTATATATATATATGTATGTATGTATGTATGTATGTATGCATGTATGTATGTATGTATGTATATTATGTATATACCCAGAGTACTCAGTTCTGATGACTGAGGAGTTGGCACGGTCTCTTTTTGATGCATTTTTTTCTGCTGATTAGGAGTTTCTTTTTCTCTCAAAAATTGAGCCAAGAGTTGAACCGAATCTTTCTGTAGAGAATGCGTGAACTCTTGGTGAATGACTTGGGACTTTGTGGTGCCATATATGTGTATCATAATTAAATGTATAATTATATATATAATTGTATGTATGTATATATATATATATATGTATGTGTATAATATACATATAATATCGCCACCAATGAAACTATAATGATTATTGGTGGCATCACCGTTGGATCCTCAGATTCAGAGCGAACAAATTGCATCAAATTCACCATCGATTTTCCGCGGTGCACGTTGCGACAGGCGTGTCGATGAAAAAAAAGGGGTTTGGACGGGCGTAGCTATTGAACATGGCCATTTATGGTGAGTTTTCCCATGAAAAATGGTGATTTTCCATAGTTTTTTGTATGTTTACCAGGCCGGGTAATTTTCTGGGTCTTTCTTTAGAACTGCAATAAATATCAATAAGAATTCAAACATCCCATTTGGGGGGATCTGTCAAACAAAAATGCCATGTGGAAAATCTATGAACATCTGAGATTCGGACGTTACCGCGGCCTTTGCCCTTTTCATTTTGCTTTCCTTTACCCTTCACTTCACTGCCCTTTCGCTGGTCCTCATAGGACCTCAGTGTGGCCCAAGGGAACGGCAACGCCACATGATCCAATCACTCGGGGTTTCCATATTTTCCAAATTTCTGAATGGTTTCCATATTTTCCAAATTTCTGAATGAATAATCGCTGATTTTTCCAAGCTATGAAGCCATCAGGGATCAACTGGATATACTGACCAGCCAACTTTTTGCGCCAAGCATCTGAATATCCAGGATCTCCCCTGGGTTGATCTTCTTCCATTGTCTCTTTGCCTTCGACTTGCCTGTGCTGCTGCCATTGTCGCGAGGGTATGGCGACGTGAGGTCGGAGATGAATTTACCCAATCATTTGGCTATGGCCAAATGGATTACCAAGAATTCTTGGATGGTTAATACTAAAAAATAGTTTTACATCTGTGGTTTTCCAGTTTTCCATACTAGTAAGTCATCCCCGGTGGCTTCTGACATGGGACCAACTGTCCAACCAACATGAAAAGCACCGATCTGTTTTCGACCAATAATTTTGGACCCATGTTTGATGGTAGAGGTCTCATGTTTGATTGCCAAAACCTGTCTATGGTTGACCCATCATTCTTGTTGCTTCAATATATGTCAATCAACACTTAAATCAGCTTGGTGATACCCTCCGGTAAACTAACAGTTTGCGAACTTGAAAATGACCATAGAAACAGTGGATTCACCCATTAATAGCATAGTGATTTTCCATAGCTATGTAGACGTTTACCAGAGGGTATATTGTAATAATCCTATTGCTTTAGGTGAATATGATCATCCCCATGAAACATCCCCAGTTTTTCCTATGTACCAATGATGGTATACCAGCAAAAACAGTAAGAAATATCATCCAGTTCTGATATTCCACTAGAAAACCATATTATGAAACCATTAATTACATAACCATTGTAGAAGCATGACATAATCATTAATTACATCTCCCAATATGTACCCTCTGGTAAACTAACATAGCTATGGAAAATCACTATGCTATTAATGGATAAATCCACTGTTTCTATGGTCATTTTCAATAGCTGTTTGTATGTTTACCGGAGGGTATGATGAATTATGATGAATTATAATGAATTATGCTGATTGATGGATTAATATGGATTCATGATATATGATCATTATAGTGAATTACTATAGTTTACCGGGCCGGGTAACCATTTTTCATGATATACATCTCCCAATATGTAATGCTTCTACAATGATATCTTCTATAATCATATCTTCCAAAATATGTGAAACATAACCATTTGGTAAACTAATAGTTTGCTATGGAAAATCACTATTTTTAATGGGTAAATCCACTGTTTCTATGGTCATTTTCAATAGCTTTTTGTATGTTTACCGGAGGGTAACAGTTCACCCATTTATAGATGGGATAACCATGGGTTTTCCATGGGATAACCATAGGATTTCACCAAAAATGAGCCATCCCATTGACATCTTACCAATATGTAATGCTTCTTCAATGATATCTTCTATCATCATATCTTCCAAAATATGTGAAACATAACCATGATGAATCTCCCATTTTTACATCTTCCCCCAAAAAACACGCTGCGCCTGCGGCCCCCTCGGCATCCATGATCCCAGAGCGACCGCGACCGCGACCGAGCTCCCGCCGAGCCCCGGGGCGTCTCCGCCGAGGCGACCCCGGCAACGTTCTCTGGAGCCAAAATGGGCCAAAATCACGGGGTTTTTATGGGGGATTTCAGGGAAAATCTACAGGAAACCATGGTTTTTATGGGGGATTTCATGGGGATTTCAATGATTGATATGATGATTATGATGATAGATATTAATGAAATGGATAGATCAGAGATGAAAAAATGTTGATGATAGATTTTCAGAAATGTCACTGGGTTTCAATGGATTGGTTTAAGGGAAAATCTTAACCGGAAACCC
>Ga0126342_10019623_pt1 | contig 11460 bp, 8 predicted proteins | sample Cyp1metagenome_FD_92528 | JGI IMG/M metagenome (GOLD analysis project Ga0126342, IMG submission 92528) | Coral microbial communities from Lord Howe Island, Old Settlement Bay, Australia - Cyphastrea 1 metagenome | ecosystem: Host-associated > Invertebrates > Cnidaria > Coral ... | reverse complement strand
TTACCAGGTAAAATAGCTTCTTCTTAATAGTGCTTAATAGTGCTTAATAGTGCTTAATAGTGCTTAATAGCGCTTAAATGGAGCCCAAACCCACCAAAACAGCTGCAATTTGGCAACTTTCCAGCAGAATTGTATTCTTTTCATCAAAAATTGTTCAAAATCATAATTTTTTGTAAAAATTATTGATTTTCTGACCCTAGGAAGTGGATCTTACGTGTGTTTTACCAGGTATAAAAGCTGCTTCTTAATAGTGCTTAATAGTGCTTAATAGCGCTGAAATGGAGCCCAAACCGAGCAAAACAGCTGCAATTTCGCAAATTTTACACAGAAGGATAGATTTTTAATGTTTTGTTGATACGTTGTACCAAAAGTGTTTCAAAATCACATGTTTTGCTTATCAAAATTGTAGATTTTCTGACTCTTGGACATGGATTCATGTTTTTTCTTCAAATTTTGATCAAAATTTGGTTCCTTCTGTGTCAAAACATGTATTTGTCATGCGCCAAAACCTACGGACTTCAAGTTTTGTCAGCTTCTGCATAAGTACTTTGCTTGTGATATTATTTTTGAAAGTTTATTCAAATATATTGTGTTTCTTTTGGGAAATATGTTAATGTTCTATCATATTCCGTTACTACAAAATCATCAGTGACGACTGTTGAGTACACTTTTTTGAGGTTGATGCACGGAATGAATCTAAGTATTCATTTTACAAGTACAATCTGAAACATCCAAAGGAAAAAAATCGTTAACCATGCAATGTGGTCAATAAAATCAAAGTCCTTGTTAGGTTCGTGTGTCAACAGCTTTTCAAGCAAAGTTGAGTCTGAGTTGATACTCTGCTGGTGTCACACCCAAGCCATTTGAGCTAGCAACAGTCTGTCTAAAGTGTAGGACACTTCTGCGTTATGCCGAAGCGGGATGCTACCTTTGCTGCTTCAGCACAGGCAAAGAGAACCAGAGTAGGATTGCAAGATGCTTTAGATAGCGGCATGAGCCTCTGGAGCTGGGCACATCGCTACCCCGTCAGTGATGATGTTGATTCTGCATCATTTTCTACGGAGTTGCCAGATGATGAAATTTGCGACATTTCCAGTGCTTCTCGTCATGGTTTGCATTTGTTTCGGAAAAATCCACATATAGCAACAAACTATATCTACATCTATCTATCTATCTATCTATCTATCTATCTATCTATCTATCTATCTATCTATCTATCTATCTATCTATCTATCTATCTAATCTATCTATCTATATATATATATTATATATACATGATGCAAAATACTAAAGGATGTAATATATTATTAAAGATTATAATATAACAACATGTGCATGAGATGTATATATATATAATACTGACTGACTGGCTGAATATTAGACAGTCAAACTCCCTGGTGACCCCTTGTTCTGGCAACTGAGGCTACACCTTCGAGGACAAATAGGACAATGCCGCCACCACCAAATTGCAGTAAGGTTTCTTGTCATGTTTGTTTTGAGCAATTAATAAATAACGAGATAATATATTACTACTGGGTACCAACAAGTTTTGGTCCTATCTCCTGATTCGGTTGTGGGGAAGGTTGCCCAAACACTAATATATTATAGCTTACATACACACTTAACTGGTTATAAAGGCGATACTCCGTTCCATACATGTAGAATTGGTTAGATTCTCAACAACGGAAAGTTACATCCCCAGTGCATGCCCTTAGATTAGACAGTGTTAGAATCCAACAGCACTTGAACATTTTAACTCTAGCATACCCCATGAAGGGTTTGTTCCAACTGGTTCAATGACTGAGTTTTCTTGTGTTGAGGTTGTTGAGCCATCCACTCCACCATGGACTGATATCTCTCCAGCATTTAACCCGAAGACACCGCCCTCCGACGACGAGCAAAAGACTGACCAGCACCAGGTTTTTTGAGTTCACTTCATGTCATTTTATTTGGTTTCGTTTCGTGTGTTGTCATTTATTCAGATATATTCCACTATCTTCAAGTTTTCCTGATATAATTTGTTGTTGGTATAGTAGTGGCCAGCGATGTTTGCCGTTGAGAGTATATACTTGAAGACAATGGCAACATCATAAGCAAGGCAACTTCATCTTGTGTGACACCGTGGTTACCGAATCCTATGACACCTCCTGAAGACCATGATGATGATGATTCTCACCATTATCCTCACAGAATTAAACGATGGGGCCCTCAAAGCCGCTACGTGGAGTTTCAGAAGGAACAAAAACAGGAAGAACCATTGACTTCCCCCCCAGTTCCAGTTACGGCACGTATGATGACCAGAATCATGCAGTTGAGATACCATGGGCAAACTCAAGACCTGGGGAGACCTTTGGCAAACCCTCCGCTAGAGTGGCGCACGGCCTATTGTCAAGGGGAAGGTCGTGGTGTGGTTAACTTGGTGAGTCGGGGCGGTTTCCATCTCAAAGACGTTCTTCCTGGTTGGTGCGATGATGGTCAATTTTGGAATTGGGTTTGGCACCCGGACTATTTTTCATAAATGCTTGGGAAGAACATTACCTAAGCTATCTATTTATCTCAAGCGTGCCCAGAGGCACTTTAAGTCTGCTAAAAATTGCAGCAAGCAATGAATCGGCTTGAAATGCATTGGCAACTTTCAGGCTTTGGGCCTAAGGTCCACTGCTAAGGCTGTCATTGTTAGGGCCTCTTTGTCTTAGTTAGGTTTACTTCGAAAAGCCAGTGACTACAAGAAAACGGGGCATGATTCTGCTTGCATGTGTTGATGTGAATGCGTTTGTGGTTGTGAAACTGCCTTTGGTTTACTCAGTCGGCCATCAGTCAATCATTGAGCCAAAATTGACTTGCAATTGAATAATTGGCACAATGTATGCTCCATGGTGATGATTTATTTTTTGATTACTGTCTCTTTGCTTATTGTTTGCCCAAGTATCTTGCGAACCCACTTCTTCTATCCCTGATCTGGCTCACTGTTTGGACAACAGAGCCATGAGTGACATCAGCACCCCTGCAACACCTCAAGATCCGAGAGTGAATCGAGGAAACCGGGTGCTACAAGGGCATCCTTCAACAGGATGTGCATCTAGCATCGCCGAAAGCGATCTCGAAATGTTCAGAAAGTTCCCTGTTTTTTTGGTTTGCAAAATTTGATTTACCAGTAGTATTTTTATAATATAGTTTTATTGGTTTGTATTGTCATGTGAAATCATGTGACCATTATATGCCATTTCATTTTCAATAATTTTGGCAAAAAGCGCCCATATAAAGCATATGACATATCATGTTAAACTGAAATGGAGATAATTGCTACACATTATTGATTTAACGGATGTTTTGCTCTCTTTTGAGGTTGCGCATTTCATCACCTGTGCCTCCCACCAAAGCACCAACATCACCTTCCAATACCAGTCAAGTTGCTGGTGCATCCCGTTCCTCCCAGAGTCAGGTTATTGCTGTGCTCTTTGCTTGCACTAAGTTGAGCTGAATTATCCAACTTCATTTGGTTCAAGCCTCTATCTATATTAGCCGATTTCAATTGAATGGCTTCGCCAATGCCATCCCAGGAGCAGCAGGAGACAAGGACAGGAAATCCCGCTAGTTCTTCGACAATTGTCAAACGTGCACTGGAACCAGACCCCAGGCTTCTTGAGCCCAAAATCGAGGAAGACGATGTACCACAGGAAGTCATCAAGGTAGATAAGAAAAAGAAAAAGAAGAAAAGGAAACTAAATGTAGTGAAGGAAGAGGAAACTGAAATTGACAGAGAGGGGCAAACAGTAACAGTGGTCTTGAGTGAGCCAGCAGAGGAAGATAAAATGCGCATTGATGAGTCAGGTAACAGAATCTTTGCCCCAGGACGGGTTCCCCATGGAGCAGAGCCCCCTGTCAATCCACTTAAAAAAAGACCACCAAAGCCTTTGCCACCAGGCCCTGTTGGTGGTAAGCCCCCTTCCAAGCCCCTGAAAGAGACACCAAAACAGCCTTTGACACCGGGCCCTGTTTAGGGTGGCGGATTTCATTAGGAGCTCACAACAAACAACAAATTTGTTGTACGCAAAATCATTGGAAACATGAGACACCGAAGTTCAGATTCTAAACATACTGATAGCTCATATAAATAAATATATACATATAAATAAATATATATATATATATATAAATATATCCTATCTATCTACAAATCGATATGAATCTATCGACCTATATCTATCTTATATATATATATATCTGTTTGTCTATCAATCTATCTATGTATCTATCTATCTATTTATCTATCTATCTATCTATCTATCCATCCACCTATCCATGAATCTAGTATATACACATATCATCGGAATACACAGCCAATTTTAAATTTGGAAGGCTTTGTTTGAAGCACCACAATCTATTTCAAATGACTAGCTGTTTCGCCATGGTCCATTTTGGAGCTTGGTAATGCTGAGTCTGACCTGACTGGTGCTCTATGAATGCAGCGTAATACAGCACACTGATTTTGAAGAGCAAAACTTGTTCTGACACTTGCTTATTTTTCAGTTTGTAAAATAGAATTGATTATGTTTTGGTTTGCTAGCACGTGGGTATGTCTTACTGTACTTTTTCAAGTCATATCCCCACTAACCTACTACTAAGTGGTTTGAACCCCAGGTCACCAATCATTGCATCGACGCCAAAAGCCCCGAGAAGAAAGAGGCATTTGACGAATGATCCGGCTGACGACGATCAGGATAAGTGCAAAACCCCAATGTGCCTTGTTATTGCTATTTTCTGGTCAATGTTTCAATTTTGAAGTACTAATTTGATAGGGATGATGGTTTATGCAAACAATCTTTTATTTGTCCATTCAGCACAGCCATGAGGCACAAACGACGCTTCATCATGGCTGCCTTGGAAGTGAACAAACATCATTTTGAGAAGACTGAGCCTGCTGATTCGCAACGCTCGGTGCAATCTTTGATGGGATTGAAGACACCACAGAACAAGATTAGGGCGAAAAGGGTATTGCAAGATGAAAAACCGACAAAAGTGGTCGAAATTGTAGTTGTGGACTAAACACTAGTCCAGAGAGCCACACACACAATATAAGTGCGCCAACCAGTTTACAGTACCATGTCAGCAGCTTTAGTTTTGATTTACAACATATCATTTTATCTTATTTAGAGAAATCTATTATGTATATATATATATATACATGTATATATCTGTATGCAGTCATTAACAACTGTGTTGTTTTCCAATTTTTTGAATCGCACAGAAAGTGTGGCTAAAGATTCTTAGCGGCACGTTGCGAGGTACTGAGGGTAAGACACCTTGCACACAGTTGTCACGTCAAAGTTGCAGTCAGTGGGTGAAGTCTTAGACTATCCTGTGTTTATTTACTTATGTTCTGGGTTTCCATGGCTCATCGAAGGCTAAACATATTATTTACTATATGTGGTGTGATTCTGCTTTTCATATGATCTTCACCCTACACACTGGCTGCTGGACTTAGGTGAGTCTGAAAGACAAAGCAGAAAATGTCAGTGTTTTGTGACTGTAGATGGTCAAGTAGGTAAGAATGAATCATTCCTAATGATGGTATGTCCCTGGGTAGAAAATGGTGAAATGTTATTACCTGAGTGTTGTGGAGCGACTTGTTGATCTCTTAGTTTAATGCGCACTACAGTACTCGCTAAATCAACATATCATATGTACTGGATAATGTTTCTATGTTTTTTGATATTCAGCTATTCAATGAATGGTAGCAGCAGACAGCAAAACCAATCTACAGACTGATGCCAACTAACTAACTAGTGCCAGTAAGAGCCCCACCTTCAAAAGTAATTTTAACTTGGATATTCTTGATGAAGACTACTCGGCAAACAGTTTAGCGTGTCGAAGGTAGGTATTTTCTGTTTATGTATGTATGGCCCGTGCCTTTCAATTCAAGCCCGGATTTTGCAATAACTTATCTCGTCTCAGGTTCGAACAGGAAGCCCTATGAATACAAAAAAAATGAACCCAGCACTCCTCATCATCATTTTTCAGTTGTGATGTTATAAGGTTCAAATCAACACACTCTGTTGCCTTAATAACATTCATTTCCGAGGCCATGGACCACTACGCTCTTCTCAAACCAACAGAGGCAGCTATTGCCACCAGGCGCAATGGCTGAAAATGTTCGGTGTTCTCGTTCGAACTGATATTTGTGTTCTATACATTGATATATCATGCCAACCATGTGTGTTTTTTCTTCGGTCAGCCACTTAAATTATGATGGCCCATCGTGCAGCACAGGAATACAGAGAGAAAGGTCAGCAACAGCATGTATGTGCCCCGGCAGCACTGAGCTTTGAAGGGTAGTTATGTCTGAAGCTTTTTGAAAGGTCATAATCAAAAGAGGTCAAATCAGTATTCTCATCTTTCTTAGAACTTGATAATTTGAGTGACTTCGAGAAACTTCTTATTGGCAGTTGTTGGTTTCTTGACCATAGGTAAAAAAGGAGCAATAGGAGTCTGAAAGGCTTCTTGACAACCATCAATTGTTCGTTGTATATTTTCCTGTATGTACTCAAGAAGTAATATAATGGGTCTACTTGACAATTAGTTGTGCGTCTTTTTACCCAATTTACACCGAAATGCTGTTTGAGGTGATGGCGCTTGGTCTGCACAATTCACTTTATGCAATGACAGGGGCTGGCTTGGATCGTTTTGTCCCGAAAGATTACCTCACTGCAGGAGGTCTCGGGTCTGTTCAGAATATACAGCTGAGTGAAGATGTTGACACGAGGCCAGTGTTGAAAAGCTGCATGGATGAGGAGGCATGTGGTTTCAAAGCTATGAATTTTCTGGCCGGACCATGTGGGCTGCGTGTATACCCTGAGCCAGAAGGCTCACACCCTCAGTGGAACGACTTCCTGCGTGCCATCACTGAGGCACAGTTGAAACCCACACTTTTGAAAGCCACACTCCTTTGCAACTGGACCCGTGGTCCATTTGGAAGTGGAACGAATCAATGCAGACTAGCTGATGCGGCTTCCGATTTCATGAGTCGAAAGGGTACCGATGTTGACTACATGGCCCACATGAACGAACTTATCATGAAGGATAGGGGACTCACTGAATTCCATGGCATCACACCCGAGGAGTGGATCAACATCTGTGAGAAAAGAATTCCAAAGGCAAGGGGGAAAGCATGGTTTGGAATATGCGACTCCTTTTCTCAACTGGATCGGAATTGGACTATTTTGAGCGAGACTGTCACGCATATTGCAACTTTGCAACGTCTACTGAGAGCTACTTGCTTCTGCTTGATCTATTATATATTTGTTTCAAAATCATTTTCAAGAGCCTACTGGTCTTCTGATTTCAACAGGGTTAGAGCTTATCAAAGGTGCACTTTGGCACTAGTAGTTTTGAATGTCCTAACGCTGAGGACGCTGAGAAAGGTATTTTTGACAATGATGATGACATGGGCCAAGACCCCCCCCCACGCGAGCAACCACAAGGAGCAGCAGAAGCAGCAGAGTTAGCAGCCACACGGTGGCTTGTTCCATTTTCATTACTTACAAGAGAAGATACAATTGGCCAGGCTAGTTACAAATTTTAAGTATACTTTTGTTCCCAAATGAATTACTGTACCACAAACCAATCCTTGTTTCCCTTTCAGTGCAGGCTTTCAGTGCTCTCCGAAGCAAGTATCGGTCTACTTATGCATTTGTAAGTCCACAAACCAATGAGTCCAGACAAAATCAAGGCAGGCTTTCAGTGCTCTCCGAAGCAAGTATCGGTCTACTTATGCATTTGTAAGGGCCCTTTATGATGAGAAGCATCTGCAGATTCGTGTCAGGATGCTTGTAGATGGCTGTGATGCACTTCACCATGAATTTGTGCAGCATTTGCGTTCGCAAAAAGAGGGAGCTCAAGGAATGATGAGGTGGGCAGCAAGCAGGGCAAATGGCCGCTGGCACCAGACCATTGTCCAGATGATTCAAAAGCTTGTCGGCCATGAAACCATAGACCGTTTGAAGCTCACAATGCCATCTCCAAACCACGTTTTTGAATTTGATCCTGCAAATGAACTTCTTCGAGATGAATCAGTTCTTTTGGGCGAGTATGGAAAACTGGTTTTCAGTTTGGCCTGCAACCGTGCTTGGAGTCAAGCACACTTCGGCTTGGTGTTCCCATACTGTCTTGTGAGGATCATGTCCCCGGATGAGCTAGTGCGCACAAGGGCGAGAACATTCCTTAGAAAACTTGCCGAAGGGATTCTGAAACTAGAAGATATGGAAAAAAATGCCTCGAAGCAGTCCTCACTGCACAAGCTGCTAGAAGATGTGGGCACAAACACATGGGTTGTGACCAGAGAGGCTTTCATAGAAGGCATCAGATGCGACTGGGACCCCCAAAGCCCAGTTCTCCGGAAAATGGCATTTTCCATGAATGCCGGCCCTTCAACCACAAAATACTGCCTAGAAAATGTGATCAACACGGTGAAAGATTGCTCACTGCGTTCGACAAGGAACAACATGAGGATGTCAGTATTTTCCAAGTGGTTATATGCGGCCACCTCCAAACATGCAAACGATGGCGGCGTGGAGCAGCTCAAGGTTTCTACAGATGATTTGGTTGAACTGACCCGTCTACAAACAGATGATGAGTTTTACAAAAATCGAGTGTGGACCAAGGGGAAAGAAACTTTCCATCAAATTCTCCCCAAGCCAGAGCAGATTCTCGCAGAAATTCGCAAAGCCGGCTATTTAGCGAACAAGCAATCAGCTGCAGCAGCCGCATTCATTTTGATGGATGCGCAACGCAACTTTGCAAACGTGAGCAAAGCATGGGCAGGCAAGGGTTTTCTCAATCAATTCAGCCAAAACTGAACTTTATGTTTTTGCAACCAATGTTAGACCAAAAGAAACCGAGATTGCTTTTAAACTTTTGTGTGTGCTTTGAATAATTCAGTCTTCTGCAGGTTGCCTTTTTTTGCCCAGAGAAGTCTATTACAACCGGAACACCAACAAATACATATTTTCACTCGGCTTCAAGGAGTGGGCAACACAAGCACTGCCTGTGATAGATGAGAGAATTGGTGGGAAGGCTGGGGATAAAACACAGTTCCGGCCCCATTCAATTACATTATGTTTTTTAAAGTAACAGAAATTGATGGTTTGAAGTTGATGGTTTGTTTGCCCCTTCAGTACTACTTCACCATCGCACCAGAGCAAGCCGATACCCCTTCTTGGATATTCAATTTTGAATTGGGAGATCTTTGCCCATGGCAACATTGCCCTTCAATGCTGTTGCCTCCGTGTTGTGTGCCAGTGGCTGCCACAGACCATTCACATGCAATTGCTTCTCAGGAAATGATAAGCTACAATATTGTCTTATGATGGAATGTGTTTATTCTTTGATTTTGTTGCTATAGGTTGTGCCTTTATATAATATAAGCAATTTTCTCCAGCATGATCTTGAGACTGAGGTTCTTGGGGAAACAGCTCCCCGCACAGGGCTCTTGATGTCGGCCATACTTGCTGGAAAGGATTTTACAGTTCCTCAACTCAAGAGCATTCTTTCTGGTATTGGCGTGCTACCTCCTTCCACTGGGTCTGGAAAAAACAATAATGTACTCAAGAAAGATCTTGTGACAGCAGTCGTCCAAGCTGTGTGCAAAGACTTGCCCCGAGATGAGCAAGAGAAAATCATTGAGAGAATTGCTGGTGAAACAAAAAAGGGACCCAGTGCCCCGTTGGAATTGATCGAAGCCGTAAGTCATTTGGACGCACAAGAACAAGGAGAGTTCGATCAACTTGTCCAAGGCTGTATTCAAGAGCTTGAGGACAGGCAAAACAAAGCCCTTTCAAAGCTGAAGAAGTCTGCGCAAAGCAAAGCCGAGGCAGAGGCAGAAGACAATGAGAAACAGACACCCAAAAAGGAAGAGAAAAATGCGCCTGAAGGTGACAACGTTCCTTCTGAACCCTTTGCTGGTCCTGCTCAGGGTTCATTTCTCCAAGCCGTGGAACTCAAGCCAGCTCAGGACAGGGCAGGACCGGCACAGAAGAAAACACGAGAACCAGGGAAAAAGAGAAGGGCCACCCCAGAATGCCTCAAAAATTTGCTACCAGATATTCCTGCTCTGTATTTGGCATGGATGCCAGAAAACAGAATGGTTCAGGTGGATTTTCAAGGTGCGTATTTTCGAAAAGTTTTTTTTCGCAAAACCACTGTGTTGTTTTCAAATATTTGAGCCCTGTTCATGATTTTCCTTTGTTAACGAAACTCCCTCAGGTTTGAAAGACAGAGGAGTCCAGCGAACGAAACAGAAAAGTTGGCCATTCTATGCAGGGATCAGGCCAAAATTGGCGGCAGTGGAAGAAGTGTTTGAATTCATAGACTTGATAGGCCGCTCGTATTACAAAAAAGAACATGCGTCATGGGTTAAACCCAACACTGACCAAATCAAAGCTGCGTTGGAAACGCTTCTGGTTCCTCCCCCGTGATAAATCATCGGTGTGTTATGTGCATATAAATATGTGAAATGTAATATATATATATAATATTATATATATATGTCCAAAACCTATGATAGTTTTTGACGTTAGCAAATAAACATTACCATTACCAAATGTGTTTTTTTACGTGGGACAGGGACAGTGCTAAGAGAAGAGCATGGAGCAAAGCTTCAGCTGCAAGTGCGTTTTTGAAATCCAGCGTTGCACTGGCAAAGTCATATTGCAATGCGGTAGCCACGAGTGTTTGGCCAAAACTGCCAGGATTGAAAATTCAAACCTAAATATTTCCTTACTAACCTACTTACCATTGTTTTTAAGAAGCTTTTTCTATTTCTGTTATATACTAAATGTTTTATCTAAACGTTTCAGGCCAAGCTGACATCTGATTGAATTTGTTGCAATGGCGTGGAGGAAAACAAATAGTTGTGGCAAGTGACAGCCTCTTGGAAAAATGGTACGTGGTCAATGGTGGTTTGAAAGTTCCACAAAGTATTTTATATTTTTTTTGAATGGTTGGAATGCTGCCTTTCCAAACGGTTCAGAGTAAGAATGTTTGAAAGTTTGGGGTTATCATAAACAAATATCCCAAAACGATATTGGTTTCAATGAATGTCTGAACCGTTGGAACGTTTTTGGGTCCAAATTCCCTTTAAATTTCCAACCATTCAAAATTTTATTGGGGTTATTCTTGTCTTGTATTTTCAAACCACACGCTGATCAAGCACGAGCACATATAGTGCATAAAACAAAGAAGGAATATGATACTACCGCATGCAAAAAAAAACTACAACTGTTGCAAATGCTGGTTCTGGTCACCTATTTCATTTCACATTGTTAACTGTTTTGCATGATACATGTAGATATACATGCATGATGTAACCCTACATGTTGACCAATCATTGACTTCAGTTCCTTGTCATTAATGTATACATTCATGAGAGTGAATCTAAACACTGTGCGTGATACATCATGCAGA
>Ga0126342_10019622_pt1 | contig 11460 bp, 11 predicted proteins | sample Cyp1metagenome_FD_92528 | JGI IMG/M metagenome (GOLD analysis project Ga0126342, IMG submission 92528) | Coral microbial communities from Lord Howe Island, Old Settlement Bay, Australia - Cyphastrea 1 metagenome | ecosystem: Host-associated > Invertebrates > Cnidaria > Coral ... | reverse complement strand
ATAGAGAGATAGAGAGATAGAGAGATAGAGAGATAGAGAGATAGAGAGATAGAGAGATAGAGAGATAGAGAGATAGAGAGATAGAGAGATAGAGAGATAGAGAGATAGAGAGAGAGATAGATAGATAGATAGATTGATTAGATAGATTAGATGGATCAGATAGATTAGATAGATTAGATAGATTAGATAGATCGATTGATAGATAGATGGATCGATCGATCGATCGATCGATAGCTAGGTAGGTAGAGAGATAGAGAGATAGAGAGAGATAGAGAGAGAGATAGAGAGATAGAGAGATAGAGAGATAGAGAGATGATAGAGAGATAGAGAGATAGAGAGATGATAGAGAGATAGAGAGAGGTAGGTAGGTAGATAGGTAGATAGATAGATACTCTCATGTTTGTGGATTGATGGTCAATAACCCCTTCTCCCTCATAATACTTCCTAATGGAAATCCAAGTGTACCCACCAAATGGTACCCCACCATGGTGGAATGTATTGAACCTATTCTTTGGCCCCTCAAAAACAACGGGGTATTCAATATGGGGATGGGATCATTAGATCATTGTTGGGAAATATGTTGCAAGAAACTGTTGGGATTCTGTAAAATGTCTTCCAGCTGTATGGGCTTTAGAACAATCACTCTAACCAGCAAGTGTATTTTCAATGGCTCATTCGCAAACATGGATTTGCCCTCCAGTAAATTAGCATAGACCCTGCCATTCATAGGGGCTTGGAAGATGAGCTTCCACTAAACACACCCTGCACCTGGCGCAGCATGGAACTTATCCAAAGTTGCAAAGATCTCTTCGATGATCAGGGTCAGCTCGCACACGGCCTGAAACAGGCTTTCAGTCATGTCAAAGAGTCAAACATCACTGTCCAATTGCTGGGATACAAATCATTCTCAAATCTCACATAAACATGATTAAACATGTCTTCAATGCATTGAATTTCTTTCACTACTTAAAGCCCCTCCCGTCCAGTCGTCATCTCAGTCCTCCGGACATCCCTTTGAGACCGACATGCCGGCGCAGCTCGCGGAGCGTTCCTGCAGCTCTAGGGCTGCGATGTGCTCCTCTGAGGCTGAGCTCTTGTGGAGCCACTCCGCTAGCTCGGGGCTAAGCTCGGGGCTAAGCTCGGGGCTGAGCTCGGGGCTAAGCTCGGGGCTAAGCTCGGGGCTGAGCTCGGGGCTAAGCTCGCTGAGCTCGCACGGTTCGGACTGCTTGGAGGGACGTGTCATGGCGTGGCGTGGGGAGAAGGAAGAAACGCCACGGAGCTTGAGCCAACTGCCAGCTGAAAGCACGGCCGGTTGATTTGATGTTAGAAACCAACCCAGAAAAAGACATGTAAAAAAGTTGGTATCCTCAAATCCATCCTGCAGTTCGGTGCAGTTTCGGAATTTCCGAACAGCCTGAAATCATACCGGATTTCTGGTGGCTGTGTCTCAGCTTGTTCTGCATTTACAAAAAAAATCATCGGGAAATGAGTTTGTCTGAAAATAGGTCACCCCAAACTTCATCGCTTCAGAAACTACATAATTTCCCTCAAACCCATATCCATTATTATCCATTATTCACTGCTTGCATATCCCATTGCAGTATATCCTCATGAAGTTGCTGTTGTAGTTTATACCCTGTGGTGTTGATATGTTTTGATATGGTTGTGTTTTATATAATTTTTCGGCACGTGACAGTTACACCAAAGTTACACCATGTTTACCATTTTTCATACACCCTGATGGCCGATGAATAAACCCCTAGTGTTGATGGTCACCTCCCTATTGTGGGTTTTCTTATTATAGTTTAATCCCTTTAATCATCATGTACCTTGTTGATGATTCAATCACCATGCAGCCAAGGTATGCCAAGGTGCAGGTTTCCACCACCGCCTTGCCTTTGAAACCTTGGTTTCGTCATAGGATCCACCATGTTCAGGTCTGACTTACCATTTTTGTGGCTGAGATAAATGATAGAAACCATCCAAATATGGTGTATTGTTTTACTGAATTTACTAATATGAAACTTTCTGAAACGGAGAAAATTTAATCAGCCTTGTGGTTTTCCACCAGCCAAGGGGAAAAGAAATGGGATTCTCTGACTCTCTTCACTATTTTCACTGAACAAAAAACTCTCGCAGCGTGGATATCGGGATGTGAAGCACCGACTGGAAGAGCTTGACCCAGTTCTCTCGGGGTGTTTGAACCATTTTTCACAGCTGACACTGGTTCCGAATTGTCATCTCAAGGTCAAGCTAAAAAAATGTCAACCCGGAAGTGGATAAAATACACTGCATGTTTTATTTCTAAGGCTCCAGGCAAGTGGGTGAAAAACGGGTAGCCCATTAATCCACAGCCGAATTTCACACCAGGGGACCAGGGGCACACTTGGCAGATACGTTGAAGTCCTCCAACAGCAGGGATTCCTCGAACCTTAGGCACTTACCCCCAGGCACCTCAGAAACCAACTAATATGGCACCCGAAACTGGTGTACCTTCAAGGCTTCTTGTTTACACACTTCCCTCAACTTGGGAGAATCTTCCAAGGAAGATTCTTGACCCCACAGCCACAAAAAACGCGCTTGTTTATCCAGCAACAATCCCCGCCAAAGTAGTCTCGAAAAAGACAGTTTGCCCAGTTGCAACCAGTTTTTCACCTCCCCTCCGCGTTTGACTGAACCTGGTGCAATTATCCAAGTATGAGAGTGATTCATCATCATTGGGGTGGTACACAGCATGATACAACCCATTTTCACACCCATCCCCTCCCATCCGCCACGGCACACGACATAGCCCGACTTGAAGTCATCGACAGGGAAGGACCTGCAGGCATCCGGCTCGCAGCCCGAAAGGCTGAAGGTGCCCCCATCCTTGCGGCAGGGAGTCACCTGCGCAGCAATGGAAACTGGAAAAAAATCAGAACCAAAATGGGGAAAATGCAGGTCTCCAACCCAACAAAGATGGCCAAAAAAAATCTGGACATGTGATTTCATAACATGTTCCAATATGGTTTGGATATGAATGATATGAATCGCAACCATTTTGATACCTTAACCCATCTTAACCCATATATTGAAATCAAAAAGAAGGGCCGAAAATTCCGGGAAATCCCCAGCAGAGCACAGATTTCGGCCTGTGGCACACCAGAGGCTCCTTCAGCACAGCTGGCGCCCACGTTGAAGCTGGGTAGCTCCCTGGACAGCACCTGGAAGTTCGCCGGGCCGGCGGCCGGTCGTGGGATCTTCCGGCTGAGTTTTGGAGGAAAAGATGTGGGAAACATCATCGAAGTACCATCCTGGAAACACGTGTCTTGTTTGGGGTTGATATGAATATGAATATGAATATGAATATGAATACGAATATGAATATGAATATGAATAATTATGAGGGTTTCCAATGCCCAAGTTTGAGACATACCCACTTAAAAGGTGAAAAATGCCATGCTTCTTTGGTCATAAACACTGCACAAACACCAGTTTAAGATCTTGAACCCTCAAAGTTATCTCAAAAGAAAGCCAAAGAAAGGGAATTTCTTCCAGAATCTCCAAGTTCAGAAGTTCTTTTCCACCACGGCTAACCATCCATCCATTCCAAAAATCATTCGATCGATCCCATGCATCCTCAGTTGGAATCTCAGCAGTTTCCAATCTTTGGGGAGTTAGCCACTGTGATGTTAAAGCCCACAGGGCAAACGATGAGCATAAAAATAGTGGCCCTAAAAACCCCAGAAAATAGACCAAGATACCAGTACAGTGGGCCAGCGAAATCCGAAGCACCAGTTGAAAACGGTGGTTTATCCCAGTATTGAAAAAGGCTTTGAACCATCCAAATTGGTACCATCCACAGCATCGACCACATAGATTCAGCTCAGATTGCGATTTTTCCCCTAATATATTGGATAGCATACCCTCTGGTAATGGCTGACATAGCTATTGAGCATGGCCATTTATAGTTGATTTACCCATTAAAAATGGTGATTTTCCATAGTTATGTTAATAGTTTACCAGAGGGTAACCCCATGAAGAAATTACCAGGGGTTTTGAACACAGATTTACCTGGTAAAAGGAAAACCATAGGTCCTCTACATGACCACGTTAGACTCCCCGAAGTCTTGGTGAGGCTCATGGCAACTCGGGATTGCTGGGATTGCTGGGAAAGGCCAGGATTTTTAACGACCAATACCCAAGACCTCAGAATTGGAAAGTCCAAATGAAAAACAGGAAAAATACCATCTACAGCCTGAAAAAATACAGAAACTCTCCAAAAAAGATATCTACATCCGAAACATATTTTGGGAAAAAACAACTCAACAAAAATATGTTGTTGGAACTTCAGCAAAATAAATCTCAATGTTTGAACGCTCATTTCCAAGTAATTTGGGAAACATTAGTGAACAGAATATGTTTCGAATATGTCTTGCAATATGTGATCTCAAACATGGAGATCTCCAATTGTATCTTCCATATTGAACATATCCTCTTGTAAACTAACATGGATGTCTGGCACAAAACACCATTTGCAAAGCATTCTCCTAAGGACACCATCGCTTTTGCACGTCTATGTTGGTTGACCCCAAGGCAATCTCCAAGGTTTCCAGGCACCTCCAACTTGTAGTACTTCATGGCCTTTGCTTCCGGCGCTATGCAGCGTTTGGCACCACAGCCGCTGAGCAGGTAGGGTCCCCCGGGCTCAGTGCAAATCTCAACGATGGCCGTACCCTTGTAGCCCTGGGACGCGCACCCGGATGGGATGGATATCAACAAAAACGGGGGGCATTTCATAGGGATTGAGTGGGGTTGAACCGTTTGAACCAACAGTGAATCGTATTTACATCATCTTCCGCTTCCAGCAAAATATCTAGGGTTTGACGGAGACTGGCACTTCATGGAGATATAGTGGGATATAAGCAACAATTATGGGTACAGTAATGGGTCTGATAGTGGAGTTAACGGGTACCCCCCCAATGATCACCCCCGCAACAACGGGGGCTTATTGTTTGCCCCATTCATAGGGGTTGATGGTAAGCGATACCCATTGAATATATTCATCTCAAAATCCAAATACGAAGCACCACGGGTCGCAGAAATTCCATACTCGATATCCAAGAGTTGGAGTTGCTAAGTTGCTAACTTACTTCAGTATAACACTGTATAAAACATCATATGGCTGTGTGTCAAAACCAATAGTACCCCTTTTTTGTTCACATCAAAATAGCTGGGATTTATGGATGTTCATCCCACTAAAAATTGTATTTTCATAGGTATTGATCCATACCCATATAGCCCCTATGCCTCCCTGCCTCCCCGTGTTTTCCACACCTATTCCCCGTGGTGAAAGCCCCATCTCATAGGCGTGCCTTGGCACAGCTAGCCTTGACGTCGAACTTCTCCATCCGCCTGGAGGCTTCGTACCTGGCTCCCATGAAATTCGGATATTCGAACGACGAAGTAATGGGATATGGAAAAGCAACCGGGTTGGATATAGGTGATAATTATTGGGATATTTTCATATATTTTCAATGATTTGGAATATTTATTAGTTGGAATATTTATATATGGTAATTATTGGGGTAGCCTCCGGTAATCAAACTGGGAAATCTGGGAAATCGCCGAACTTTTTATGCAGGTTTGAATCGGAAAATCAACTATCAATTGGGAATTGTCCAGGACGCCATGTTTGATTACCGGAGGGTATCTATTAAGTGGATAGTTTTATATAATTATTATTGGGATATAAATATATATATATATACATATATATATATAGATCCACTTACTGGAACATTTATTAATTGAAATATTACCCTTGATAGTGATAGGCAGTGATAGGGTTTGCATGTTGAGTAGTATTCAAAACCACTGCTGGTTGATGCTTGTAGGGGACTACACTAAATAGAAAACATTGGGATTATCACAATCCATGGGCGGGAAATCCCTATCAAGTAACCTTTAAAAAAAAGTAGGACAGAGGCTTTACGACACTGCGAAAACTGGATATTTATCTGGGATAATTATCTGGGATATCGTGGTGTTTTACCATGTAATGTAACACCAATATCGGTGATGTCAACGGTAACGTTAACGGTAATGTGATAGCTAGCAAGTCCTTGAGGATGGTCGATTTTGGTTAGATTTCTATCTCATAAATATTTTCATCGAGGCGATTAAAAGTGTTATAATCTAAAGAACTAACTCAGGCCCAATACAAAAAATGCAGAAATAGATTCATCACTATCTAAGCGTAGGATTTTACAAAATGTTGCATCGTTGTTGGGTTGCTATTATGTTAATATTCAGCCAGCGATATCAAAATAGTGCCAATAATGTTTCAAGCAAATTTGATGCGAATAGTATTCGGCAACTACATCTAATGTCTAAACATGCGGATTTTTTAATATACGAACTGGTGTATTTCAGACTACCTTCGGGAAGGTTTTTCTTGGCCCGCCCGGCCATTTAAACATACGGAATCCAATCTATCTAAACATACGTTTAAATGTACGGATGGAACTGGTGTTTCATACTACCTCCGGGGCCTTGTGGTCTGGGCCGCCCTCCACATATTCCACATATTTAAATGTCGCTACGTGAATAAAGCGGCACAATTTACATCAATTGGGATTATTGACCATGCTTTTAAGGATGCTACTGTATAGCGTGTTGAAACACATTTGTTGGAGTCCCAAGTACTGTAGGGTAAAGTACAAAAAAACGGCAAAAATAAAGCAGAAAATCATGGAAAATCTCACTGCAGCAAGAGTTGAGGAATGCGGGTGCTCCTCCAAAAACAATGACAGTTTAAAAAATAGAACTGTCTTCGAGCGATCCCCTCCCTGACACATGAGCGATCCCCTCCCTGACACATTATTCTGACATACTTTCTGACATACCATCTGGAAAAAAAAAACAAATAGATAATATAATACAAAACAATACAATATAATACAATACAATACAATATAATACAATATAATACAATACCAATACGATACGATACGATACAATACAATACAATATAATATAATATAATATATTTATTTTATTGTTTGTTTATTTGGATACATATATATATATATATATTGGATATAGGATATATATGTATATATACATAAATATTTATATATGTATATATATAATAAATATATATGTATACAAATATATACTTTTCTGACATTCTTTCTGGCATATACTCTGACATTCTATGCTGGCATCTATTCTGACATTCCATTTTGCCATTCTATCTGGCATTCTATTCTGGCATCTGACATTTATTCTGACCTTCTCTCTGACATGGGCACTCCAGAACCTCAACCGCGAGCGCCGGCAGTACTCACTGAGATCTGGTGCCAGCGGTTGAGGTCCGGCAGTGCCCGACATCTGGAGCTCGCGATTGAGGTCCGGCAGTGCCCACTTAGATCCAGAGCTCGCAGTTGAGATCCGAGGCTGCCGGAGGAGAAGGAGAAGAAGAAGGAGGAAGCAACTCTGATAAAATCTAGAGACCCTACCTGGCAGGTGTGGAAAAAGTTTCTGCAATGAAAACAATCATCTCGGTGGGCCCACACAGAACAATCAGAAGTGTCAGAACCGCATCAAAACTGGACCCTGAGACTTCCCTGATAGAAACTAGCTATGGTTCAACTTCCCCTACAAAAATGGGGAACAAGGGATTTATATTATTTTATAATCAGTTCCCAAGCACCCACAAACGGATTTTGTCTGTTTCTAAAAAACGGTACTTGTGAAGCATCCAAATTCATGGTGGTGCTATCCTGTGGGGGTCCACCCATACCCATCTTCCCATAACATGGTGACATGTCTTGAGCCAAGGTGCACAATGTAGCCATCTTCCATGCTAGCGCGAGGAGATGTGCATTCCATCGGCTTGCAGTTCTTCAACTTGAACCTGGAACCGCCCACACGGCCCTGGATCACCGGCTGACACTGGCAACACCCTGGTACCTTCAGGTGACGAGTGAATCACAAACATCATTTCATGAAGTTCCAAAATAAACATCCCGTAATTTCACAGGGTCTTTGAACATCCAAACATGTGGTATTTGTGTCTATTCTGTTCACTTTCAAGATGACCGGGAGTACCACTGTCGCCATGCCCAAATTGCCAAATCAAACCGGGAGTCCCCGTTGAGTTCCTGCGGAAACAACAAGCCTTGCAGAAGTGTTCAGGCACCAAGGTTCATCACTACCACTATCTTTTTAGAGACATACTTCCACCTGTACTATTTCAACACTATCATTGGTTGCCCCTGCCCCCATGTCCAAATACTTAGTTCAAACCCAACTTTTGCACCTGGGATCACAGAACCCGGCCATTTAAATGTTGCCATTTCCAAGCGGGGCGACTTTTGCCACCGAAAATTCAAGCGGGTGATTCCGGCGGTAGAGGATCAACATGGATCAACAAACATCCAAACAAGCAACTGGCTCCCACTTCTCAGCCTGTCAGCCCACTAACCATCTAGAAACTATTAAGGAAATCCCCATGATGATATATGATCAGTAGTTATCCACCCCTTTGTAACGCTGGTTACATATATACTAATTCTTGGTGGTGGTTTGCTAGGCCCTTTCCGTTAGCAGCTGGTTGGCAGCTGGAGTTAGGACTCAAGCGTCAAGTGGAAGACACCCCAGGAAAAAAAAGCACTACTGGGAACCTGAAAACATGGCAGTTAGATGTTTTACTATGCTTTACTACTAAATATGGCCCCACCGTTGGGTTCAATGTTGAATTTAGGGGGCCGTAAGCCTAAAAGTCGTGACTCGTTCACCACACATCAACCACCCCTCCAAAAAATGATCCGAAGAGCTATAAAATCAGCAGCTGGTGTGAATATGTTTGCGGGATATCAGAGATGATATTACCACATCATTCCTATGCCTCCAGCTTTTCTACTTACCCTCCAGTAATCAAACGTGGCTTGCTGGAAAACCCTGCATTTCGTTCGATGATTTTCCCAGCTGTGACCTCTGTGAGACCCGAGATTTTTCATCCTGCCACCCTTGATTACCAGAAGGTCATCCCATTAATAGTCATACAACTATTATTACTTGGCTCTTTTATTAATCCCATTATAAATCCCATTAATTATCATTATATCATTATTTAATCACCATGAATATCAACCATTAATAGAGCCAAGTGGCGGCTCGTTGCTCTTGAAGCAGGGAACAGCCGCTGGCACCACTCCGGCTTCGGCTACGCCTGGTGCCAGTTGCGACCCTCTGGTGTCATCAGCTCCAATACATGGCATTTCAATAGGAAAACCATCTATATGGAGGTTTCCTGGAATGGGGGTACCCCCAGTTATCATCCATTTTAGGTTCGGATTTTGTATTGTTATACCATGGAATGGGGTATCCCCATTTATGGAAACCATCGAAAAATAGATCTTTGAATCGGAAAATCCTGGGATCTTCCAGCTTTTCACTTGATATTACCGGAACTACGATCTGTTCACCTGAAAATGGTGGAGTGGGGTGACTAACATGGTATAACTCTGAGATCTGCTGGGACTTTTTGGTCGGACTATGCTGGGATGACTATCCTAAAACCCAACTAACCCAACTGGTAAACTACGATCCTATCCTATCTCCAGTGCCAAGTTCTGGCTAAGCCTGGACACTCCGCAGAACATACGATTTTTTTCACTGTATAGGTCGACAAAAAAAATGAATCCACTTCCTCACTCAACCAAGGTAAACACCCAACCCAAATAGAAGATTTCTGTGCAGCACAGCTGCAGCACATGGCCACGCTTTAGCGACATATCGCTCTAATCCATTGAGCGGCGCCTTTGCATTTCACATCCACCGAAAAGGTGGGGACGTGCATGTCCGTGACGGTCACATCGTAGTCTCGAAGCTCCTGACAGTCGAACAGTCGGACAGTCCATGACATCACGAGATGCTGGAGGTACAGTCCATGATCAAAACTGCACTCGATAGAAAAAAGGCAACTGCGTAACAATATAACTTATCTTCAACCATGTCTTATAGCTAATCTCTGCAGAATCCGCACACAACCCGCGAGATCTCCTCATGAACCGCCATGGCGCACTTAATGGGGCTGCATCCGGACAAGGTGTAGGCCGTCAAGGGCTTCTCGCACTTGTTCACCTTGGCCGTCCCCTCGAAACCAGGAGCACAAGTGGCCGTGACGTCCCACGAGTCCAATCGCTTGGAGGCTTCAAACCTAGGCTGAGGAATTGAAGGACAAATGTTCAATGGCTATTTCAGGTACCTACCATATATAAGGCCTATATAAGGCCTATGTAAGGGAATATCCCCACAAAATATGTCACAGGAAATCAGCAGGTGTCTGGAAGCAAAATATTTCAGTGGCGAAGTCGAAATTTGCTCCCCGATCTATTTAGGCGATCTGGCAGAACCAGAGATCTGTGCAGCGGAGAGGGAAATCAGAATGAGGCTGGCCCTGGCTCAGTCACATGTACAAATTCTCCAGTTAAGGCCAAGTTCAAAAGGATGAAAAGCCTATCAAAACCGCCCAGAAACACTTGATATCCGTCATCCGCGCTGGTCTTGTTGGTGGTGCAGGTGAATGGCAGGCATCCGAAAATCACATAGGGCTCCATGTCACTCTTGCATTGCTTCACCACAGCTTTGCCTCGGGTGGTTGAAGCCCCATTGGGCCCAGTAAAAGCTGTGAAGTGTTGCTGGGGCCTGGAGGATAAAGGTTGAAGTGGTTGACAAGTGAGTAAAACTCTTCATACAACGTCCTGAACAGGGTATGGGTCAAAACTTTTGGGGTATCATCAGTACCTTATTGTCCTGCTGCACTGGATGTACAAAAACAAAACTAGAAAAAAATGTGCTTAAATGGACCTAATCATTTGCCCTTGTTCCAATGTCTGAATGCAACCAGCCCCAAGCCTGAATCTGGGGTTGTTTGAAAATCGCGTGCCCCAAAGTATGATGGCTAATCATCATTGTCCCTATCAAACTGCCCACAAATGGATGGTAAAGGTTGATCAGTTGTATATCCCCATTATCTATCTATATATCTATCTATCTAGCTATCTATCTAATCTAATCTATTCTATTCTATTCTAATCCAACCTAATCTAACCTAACCTAATCTAATCTAATCTACTCTATCTATCTATCGATTGATCGATCAATATGTCTATATGTAATATACATATATATATATATGCGTAATAAATATATGTATGTATGTATGTATGTATGTATGTATGTCTGTCTGTCTGTCTGTCTGTCTGTCTGTCTGTCTGTCTGTCTGTCTGTCTGTCTGTCTGTCTGTAGGTCTGTATATGTATATATATATATGTATGTATATGTATGTATGTATGTATATGTATGTATATGTATGTATATGTATGTATATGTATGTATATGTATGTGTATGTATGTGTATGTATGTGTATGTATGTGTATGTATGTGTATGTATGTGTATGTATGTGTAT
>Ga0126342_10019621_pt1 | contig 11460 bp, 9 predicted proteins | sample Cyp1metagenome_FD_92528 | JGI IMG/M metagenome (GOLD analysis project Ga0126342, IMG submission 92528) | Coral microbial communities from Lord Howe Island, Old Settlement Bay, Australia - Cyphastrea 1 metagenome | ecosystem: Host-associated > Invertebrates > Cnidaria > Coral ... | reverse complement strand
GGCGCCCGTTGCCTTTCGGCGGGTCGCACTTGAGACTCCCGAGTGGATCAGCAGGGATTCGAACCACCACCGGCAGTCTGTCAGCGCTGGCAAGACCAACGCCATACCAACTGAGCCATCGGGCCGCCCAGGAGCCAACAATTTTGTCGGTGTGAATTTGGAGGTGGACTCTGGACTTCGTTGCGAGGGGTCCTTGACGGTGCAGACCAAGGCATATAATCCTGCCATCGTGGGCGTAGTGAAACAGATGCCAAGTTGCTCATATGCTGAGGAACATAGTGCAAGAAGAGAGCATGCAGTGAAGCAATGGTGGGACCTTTTCTGTTTCAACTTACAAGCTAGCGATGGATTGGTTGACATCTACAGATACGGGGTTGAAAATTTAGACGCTTGCTTTGCTCTAAAGTCCCCGAACACGTTGCTCAAACGCCTTTATGCAGTGAAACTTTCCAATCAGTGACTCATGAGAGAATTTGGATCTACATGGATGCCTTTCAAAGGAAAGCCAAGTCTGGACTTACTTGCGCCACCTGAAGGAGTCCGGTGCAGCAGTTTCGAGAGCCACCAGTTTGTTGGAGGCTGTCAGATTCAGCCACTTCACCATGCGAGTGGATGATGCACTTGAAGTGATGGAGAGCCTTAGAATAAGAGGGCTTGCCTCCCAGTTGTACATCAGCAAAAGACCTTGGCAACCCTCTGACGTTCTCACGGTGGCCGAAGTGGAGTTTCTGCATGAGTGCTTTGTAGATCCGAAGCGGAGTGACATAGATCGTGTCATTGTGGGTCACATGCTTCACCTTTTGTACGCAAGAGCAAGACACTCAGACTTGCTATCTGTGACAAATGCCTTTTTGGATGAGGATGGAGCTTTCTTCGAAGTTGGGGCCACGATTCACAAGGGGGCCCGGAACATGGACACCAAAGCGAAGCTCCTGCCAGTGGTGGCTGCGGCGACTGGAATCAGAGGAGGCAACTGGGCAAGAGAGTACCTCCAGCTCAGAGAGCGTCTTGGGCTGGCGCTGCCTGTGGATTGCCCATTGCCAATGATGCCTGCACCAGGCCGTATTTCTGGCTCTTGGTGCGAGAGGTACTTAACCTCACAGGAGCTCAACAAGTTCATCAGAAGGCTTTTTGAGAGCTCTGGAAAGGTAGTGGGCAACAGAAAACTCACTACGCATTCCTTCAAAGCTACGAGTTTGTCGTGGTGCGCCAAACACGGCGTCTCAGGTGAAACACAGGGAAATTTTAGCTCGACACTCGAGCGCGATTCAGGGAGCTACTGCTCTCTATTCGCGGGACATCATTTCGGCCGCGATGCGAAGCTTCGTGGAGGTCCTCTCTGCGATCAGATCCATGCTCTTCCACCCTGACCGTACAAGGTCGGGCATGGTGACTCCGGCCCCTGCAACGCCAGCGCCGGCCACACCTGCTATGCCCACTGGCGCTTGTGACAAGAGTTTTGCGAGCTCCTGCAAGGCTGATGAGGTTCACCAGCCCTTTCTTGCACCGGCGTTGGAGTACTCACCGGGGTCGCCCTTGGAGGAGACATCAGTGAAGATGGAGATCACATGGCCTGAGGGTGAGTTGGGCACAGGTGTCATTGATCTGGAAGAGCCGGAGATCTTGACAAGGCCATGGAGCAGCGACTGAGAAGATGAGACAAGCAGCTCGGATTCAGAGTCGAGCGACGATGATGCCTCGGGAAAAGCTGAAGCATCCCATGTTGCTGAGCGCGAGGCCGTTCCCAGTTCCGTGAAATGGTTTATCAATGCGTAGACGCTGGTAATCCATCACAGGAGAGACAGCAAGAGCTTCCGATGTGGAAGGATGTTAAGTGACACTTATTTTCCTGTTCCTGCGCTGAACGGTTTGAGATGCAGCAAGTGTTTTGCTAGCAGTTTGTGAAGCTACCTCTTGGCGAGGCTGCGCTCTTGGGAAAAAGCTGGTAGCGTGCGCTGCCAATCTGCTGTATGTCAGCAGTTTGCAAACAATGATCGGTTTGTCCGATCATATAACTGATTTGTTCAGTTCTTTGAATTTTTCTGGTTTCTGATCAGTTCAGAAACACTGGAGCACTTGCGTGTTTCATTCATCATCATTGATCGCATGCGCTGACAATACACATGTTGCTGATTGGTGCATTGCTTTGATTCTTGTTTGCGCTTCATGTTCTCCCCTTGTTTTGTTTCTCTCTTCTGAAACTTCATTTGAGAGGGTTGTGGATCACTGCATTGTGGTTTGGAAAATTGAATTTTCGAATTTCAACAGACCTTTGGTTCGAAGGTATGGCGGGTTTAATGGATAGCGAGGCGCATTTTTCAGCCAGGGCATCTGACTATGGTGTTCCAGCTGAGTTCATGCGAAACCTGGCTAGAAATGGAATCACAACGCTGGGGCATCTGGCTTTTGCGGTCTTCAGGCCTGGAGCTGAATTTGAAGAGGCAGCCTTTGACAGATGGGTGACTGAAGCCAACGGAGGTGTGCCGCTTGCAATGGGGCCGGCAGCGGCCATTAGGAGACTGCACTTTGAAGCGGAGATTGTTATTACTTCCTCTGTCCGTTCTTCAGTCGAGTCAACTGATGCAGCACCTAAGCCTGTGCCGATTGCCGAGAAGAATGCGAGGATGGATCAAATCAGGGCCAGACTGCAGGGCCTCAACATTCATGGTGCAGGTGAGCCACTTTGCTTGACGAGTGCTGTGCTCAGTTTGAATCAAGAACACTCAGGTACATAGAGCCAGCAAAGTGCACGAGCCGAGAGAATGAGATCTCTGCAGGCAAGAGTGACAAGAAGTTGTGCTTGGATGCTGGAAGCCTCTCAGTCAAGGAATCGAAGACGGTCCCTGACGAAGCTGTATCTACAACTTTCCACCTCTCCATGTGCCTGCGTAGGAGAGGATTAGCGTATGAATTCAGCAACCTAATCTCTTTTAGGGCGCATGAATTATACGTGGAGCGTTTGATGAAGCATCTCACCTCGGAGCCTCCCATTGGTTTTCAGAGTACAACTTTAGCACAAGTCATGCGTGCAGATCGCGAGGTGTTTTCCTACCTTGCACACAACGTGGCTGACATCCGCCCTGGCGTGAACCTTGTGCGTCCTCTAGATGCAGCTTTGGAAGATGCTCTCAGAGATTGCAACACGGCATTTCATTTGGTGCCGCTGCCAAAGCATGTTGCTAAGGAGGACACCCCCTTTGGACCAAAGAAGGCTTTCACTGAGCACTCCTCTGGTTCTGGTCCATATCAGAAGGGCAAAGGAAAACACAAAGGAGGTAAGAACAAGTCCTCCGGTTCAAATGCTGCACCAAAAGGGTATGCAGGTTGTGTGGGCCGTGATGCGAAGAACAGGCCCATATGCTTCGACTTCAACCTCAGCAGTTGCACAAAAGCGCCGGTGGGTGGCTCATGCCCTAAGGGGCGACACGTTTGTTTCAAGGGAGGATGCTTCAAAACGCATGCCTACAAGGATGCACATCAGAGTGAGATACCCGCTGCCAATGAGTGACTAGCAGCGACACCTTCAACAATTCAAAGTGCGTCTCATGTTGTAGTACTTGAGATTTTTTGCGGAACTGCAGGTGTAAGTGCAGCCTTCAAGAAGCTGGGCTTTGACATCATAGCGGTGGACAAGTTTTTGCCAAAGTCACCCAAGGTGATGATTACCAAATTAGATTTGACTCAGGCCTGCAACCAGCAATTGGTCTTCGATTGGATTTCCTTGCCACAAGTTCACGGCGTGTTTCTTGCGCCTCCCTGCGGCACCGCCAGCCTTGCACGAAACATACAAGATCCGGCTGAACCTGATCTTCCTCAGCCGCTTCGATCTTGGGAGGAGCCAGATGTGCTGCCTGATTTGACTGAATTGGATTTTTTGCGTGTGAGCCAAGCCAATATTTTGTATGATTTCACAGCAGCATGCCAAGACCTTTGCACGAAGCTTGGAAAAAATTTGTGCGTGCGAGAACCCTCGCGATTCTCTTTTCTGGCTGACAACACCCTGGATGGACAGACAGCACACCGCTCAAGATGTGGAGCAGTGTCATCAAGCTTGTGCTTATGGTTCTAAGAGACCCAAATGGACAAAACTTCTGGGCAATTTTCCAGAAATAGCTGCCGTGAATTTGGTCTGCCCTGGTGATCACTTTCATGAACCATGGGGCAGAAAACAGCTTGACAATCGCCGAGTCTTCGCAACGGCGCTCGAGGTCCACTACCCTACAAATCTGTGTGATGCAATAGCCTCCGCCTTTGCAGCGGCTTTTAGAAGAAAGGGTTTACAACCCCATTTTGGGGTCAGTTCCAATTTGGCTGCTCGAGCATTTGCGGACAATCAACCACCTTCCAATAAGGTGGCAACCTTTTTGCCTGATTTCAAAGCTAAATTTATCAGAATTTGCTCTACACAAGCTGGGGGGTGACGACATGCAGCAGTTGACGTTGGCCTTGCAAACGCAATGCATTCAATGGCATTTCGATGTGGCTTTCTCCCAGCTTGATTGTTTAATTTTTCCTTGTGTGGTAGAGTTGCAACTGTTTGGACGTCTATGGAGTGAAGAGGAATTTGTGCGCAAAGCTTTGGAGGCAAGACACCCTCTTTCTGTCGAGGAAGTAGTGCCTAGGCCGCTTGTGGATGCTATACATTTCAACTTGAACTGCAGCGATCATGAAATAGCATTGAGGCGCACAAAGTTTCTTTCCAAGTGGACAGCCAGAGCAAAACAACTGATGTCAGCTGAAGCCGCGCTGAAGGGCTCCATGGACCCGGTGGTAGCCAAGGCTGTTGCGACAAAACGCATTTTGTTTTTTGAAGAGATGCTGGTTGAAACGAAGTTTCCTGACTTGTCGGTCGTGGACGAGCTCAAGTATGGGGCAAATTTGGTAGGCGAAGTTGCTTCGACTGGAATGCTGCCAGGGAAATTAGTCCCGGCCCTCTCAACAGTGGATGAGCTTTCTTGCAGTTCAAAGAGAATCAGGAGCAAAGTTGAGAACGATCGACAAGGCTCGGGTGACAAAGACGTGGACAACCAATTTTGGGAGAAAACAATGGAAGAGGTTTCTAAGGGTTGGCTCATTGGGCCGCTGGCGAGTGAAGAAGTTCCGGATTGGCAGCCTATTTCCAGGCGCTTTGGGCTTTTGCAGAAGAAAGGGAAATTGAGGCTCATTGATGACTATTCTGAGTCGGGAGTTAACTCCTGCGTGACTGCAGTGGAATCACCTCTTTTGCACACGGTTGATATTGCATGTGCGGTTTTGGTGCTTTGGTTTCATGCATGTGTGGCGGCAAAGGCGTCGCCTGAGCTATTGGCGAGGACGTTTGATTTGAAGAGTGCGTACAGGCAGGTTGGCCTGAGTCCAGATGGCCGAAACTTCTCTTGCTTGAGGGTATTTGACCCTTCAGTTGGCAAAGTGCGGCTGTTTCGCAGTGTGGTGCTACCTTTTGGTGCAATCAGGAGTGTGCACTCTTTTCTTAGGCTCTCACGAGCAATATGGTGGATAGGCACTGTCGGGTGCCAATTCATGTGGACTTCTTTTTATGATGATTTTATCAGTTTCAGCAAACCCTGTCTTGCAAGCAATACCGAGATGGCAGCCTGCTCGCTCTTCAAATTGTTGGGTTGGGCATTTGCAGAGTCAGGGGACAAATGCATGCCTTTTGCGCAAATGTGCGAGGCCTTAGGAGTTGCCTTCAAGCTAGACAGATCGGTCCATGCTACAGCTTTTGTTTGCAACACGGTCAACAGAGTGGAGGAGCTATGTGCAGATCTGACCTTGGTGCTGGAGACGGGCTCTCTTAGCAGCAAGAATGCCCAGCGTCTACGTGGGCGCATGCAGTTTGCCGATGGCCAGCTCTTTGGCCGTACAGGCAAGAGATGCCTGAAGGCCTTTGGTGATTTTGCGGAGGGGCGACGTTTTCAACTGTTGCCCAAAGACCGACTGTTCATCAATCTTTTTGCGACCCTTCTGAAACAGAACACTCCCCGCGAGATCAGGTCGTTGGATGATCATAACATGGTCATATTCACGGATGCCTGTTATGAGAGAGATAGTGCTTCATGGCCTTGCGGGCTTGGTGGCGTTTTCTTTTTCCAGATGGAAGTTCAGTTCTTCTCTTTGCAGTTGAATGCCCAGGCCAGAGAGGCGTTGGGCGAACTGTGCAGGAAGCAAATTATCTTTGAAACAGAAACGCTAGCTGCAGTGATTGCTTTTCAGCTTTGGTCGCGACGGTTTGAGAACAGGAGGTGTGTCCTATTTGTTGACAATGAAGGAACAAAGTTCTCCTTTCTTCGTGGTGTTTCAGAAAACAAAGTTGTGGACTCCCTTGCGGAGAGGTTCGTAGAGCTGGAATCAAAGTTGCATGCATTCATATGGCTTGCCAGAGTACCTTCACATTGCAATGTTGCTGATGCGCCTTCGAGAGGCGAAACTGATGGACGTTTGCTTTCTGGTGCTCTAGATGTCTCTGAAGAGGCGACAGAGATTATGTGGAATTTGGTATCGCATTTACCTCAAATGGGGAAACCTGGCTGCGATTCCATCCCAAGTGGAAAAAGAAAGAGAATGCATGCACTTGTTTGAAAGCGTTTTGGCGATGAAACGTTTTGTCATGTTTGACAATGTCTTCTGAAGACAAATGCATCTCGCTTGTGATGCAAGCTTTCCTCTCAAGAGGAGGGAGGGTGGGCTTGCATTTCGCTCGCTCCTTTTTCAATGACCCTCCTTCCGCCCCTTTCACCTCCAGACAGTGCCAAGCCCTACAGCCTTAAACCTGGCTGGGATTCCATCCCAAGTGGAAAAAGAAAAAGAATGCATGCACTTGTTTGAAAGCGTTTTGGCGATGAAAAAAATAAATTGTCACGATCGAATTACATCAGATGCTATACATATGTAGTAAAATATTGGCAAAAACTGACGGAGACGATTACCACGAACCGTTCTTTGGCGAGAAAAACCAACGATCCGACCACCTTCATTAGCAACACATGTTTTAGTGCCTTTTTTTTGAACTTCCCATGCGCAGAATGCAGTGGAAAAAACAAACTTGATAAGATAAGACGCTGTGGCCTACGAGCGTGTTGATTTACAGAACAGGGGTGTTCAAAACAGGATATTTGATAGTTATGATGTGACGTCGCAAAATGGGCATACAACTTGTACATGTATACTTGATACCATTATTTTAATTAACACTTGGACGACCACAGGCTGAACACAGGCGGAAATGTTGAAATCAATCACTTACACCCAAAACCGCAGAGGAAAAGGGGGATCGAACGATCCAAAAATACATAAAACATGTGAATGCCAATTCATGGTTTTGATGTCCAAAAAAACGCGCAACATGGAATGTTGGTGTAAGAAAATAAAATGTTGTAGGATTGACACAGTTGTCACACCATGTTTCTATGAGATGTGTTTGTGACCGCAATTGCTCTTTGGTTCAAAGACAAAACATATTTCCTCTTGGAAACATGTTTGGTTTTTGATATCCATGAAACCAACATTTTGTAATCATCATACCATAGTACCATTTTTCTGTCCAGCACCCTTTGTGATTTTCAAATGATAGCTGATGTGTGAACGGGTGAATCTGCATGTGAGTGAAACACAATGGTGAATCTTTTTACTTCAATCAAAAACAACGCAGGTGAGTTTGTACCCCGTTGTCAATTTGTTTAGCTTGAAGTAATTTGCTATTTACACATTTCCCAGTGCGCTTGCAAATTGTTTGAAACCTTGAACCCACTGGGTATCGCGTGGATTCACATGGCAACCCAAAGTCTTCGATGTTTGGTATAGCGCCATAGGCGGGAAGAGGCTCGGGGAACCTTGGGAGATTAAAAGTGGATGAGAAACTGACAGTGTATGCAAGTCATGAATCCACAAATTGGAACCGGTTCTTTGGCGGACGGTGACGACACAACAACAACAACAACAACAATAGTCAACACAAATCACCACTTAACATGACCTGTATTTTTGTGTCAAATTTTGAATAACTGGCTAACTGGGAAAAAACCTTTGAGTTGGACTGGTCTAGTTTGACAATGGAGGTCATTGTCATGGCACAAGATCTTCGACCGGGACGGAAAAAGGCGATGGTGTTAGAGGCCGGACCTGTTTTTGACTTTTGGGTTTTAAACAATTGCAAAGAATTATATTGGAATGTTTGCTCCTGAAGGTGGTTTGCATCAATTTTGATCATATATTTTCATAAAATATCGTGGACATTTTATGTGAAGGTACTGTCCTGAATCTAAAAAATGAAAAAAATCACAGACCAGTCATCTCGAGTCGCGAATCTTTCCAAACGGGGCAACTCAGCACCCAGCCGCTCAGCCTGTGAGAGGATGCCGAGTTGCGTTCTTTGCGCATCCCGTCAACGGCACATCGCGGGTCGCTGTCGCCTTCAAAACATTCGTATTTGCCTACTCTGCAAGAGCAGGTGCGGTCTGGATTGGTATAGATAGAACAGGAGAAAGGTGTTAGGATTTCAAGATACCAATTTTGATGATGAACATCTACATTCAATGCTGAACTGCTGTTGGACACGATGAAATTCCCGGCTGTTGCACCGTTTCAGGCGCGTGAGGATCGGCCCATGGACCCAGTGCGACTGTCACACCTGGGACGAGATGAGTCTGTTAGAGCATTATTTTTTGCTTTTTGTTCCAATCGATCAAACAGGAATATTTTGTCAAATTTGTTAAATACTTGGCAAGGGAGTCCTGCAGGCTGGAATTCAGCGTTTCGAGGAAAAACGTTGTCCAATAGGGATATATGAAAGCTCCACAAAGAAAATGAAAATCAAACATTTCACAGTTCAAAGGCCATGGCAAACCGATCATTTTCGCCAGCTCGACCAAGGCCGCAAAGCATCGCCAGCAGAAAAGGAGCCACTGAAGCCCCGGTGGAGGTCGCTGGGTGGGATCTGCCCGAAAATTTTCACGTGACATGTGGGTATGGGTCAATACCTATAGATACATTTTTAGTGGGTTATTCACATCCATAAATCCCAGCTATGACTTGGGGTTCACGGCACGGTACCAGGGTTTTGACCCATCCCCATGTCTGGTGACATGTCTGGTGCTCGAACGAACTTTCCACGACTCGACGAACTCATTGGACCAGGCGGAGAAAAAAGGAGGTCATGCCTCGCCTGAGACACATGTGCTCACAGACCTCTCTGCAGACGTACTGGAGAATGTCAAGGCGGAGAGTCCAAAATGTTGGTCTTGAGATGTAGGTATGGCAGATTTGGATAGAGATTTCTAGCAGATTCCTTTCTAGATGTCTAAACAGACAGTTCTGGGAGAATGTTGAGGACAAATCTCGCCAGGCTGCCATTGCATGACAAGGTTTTGCTGCAATGTATCCACGAGCTCAGGCAGAATTCGTCGAGAATGGCGGTGCGTTGAACGGCGAGCAGTTTGTTCGGGCGATGTTGAGGTTTCCAGGGCATCTGCTTTCGAGGGTTTTCTTGAAAACTATCAGTAACTATCATTCATTCATGAGGCAAGTGTGAATTTTCGACAGAGTTTGTCATGATCTGTCCGAAGCTGTTTCCTGCTTGCTTCACTGTTGGAACCAGCACACACATTTGGCCAGGAATCTGGATGGTGGGAGCGGCAAATCCCAAGTGTCAACAACACAGGCCTGGGCGGCTGTCCGAGTTCCTCTGTGTTACCCTCTGGTAAACTAACATAGCAATGGAAAATCACCATTTTTAATGGGAAAATCCACTATTTCTATGGCCATTTTCAATAGCTATTTTGACATAACCAGAGGGTACGAGTTCTTTTGATATCGGTGTCCAGCCAATCGTTGATAGGGGCCGTTTGGGGCGTCCCGGTGATGTTGACAGGAGAGTGCCTCGCCCATGCGGAGTGCGTCAATACGAGCAGCTGCAGTGATGGACAGCTGGGCAGTGATGAACGAATTCGAACGGAGAAGAGCTTGAACCTTCAGATGACTTCAATCTGGTTGGAATAATGTTGGAATCATGACTCCCAGATGTTGTTGCCTTCGCCCTGTGAGGACTTATTTTCCCACGTGGATGTTCACGGAGAAAGCTCTGTGACTTGGGAAGATGTGTCCAATTATTTCATCGAGCAAGGGATGTCAGGCTTCTTGGCAAACGACTGGAGTGACAGAGCGAGGTCAAAGCTACCATAAGTTTGAAGCAGGAGGTCATTACATGCTGCATGTTGCATGCCATTTTCGATCGCTAATCACTTGGTAATTGTTCCGCGGCGGTGGCACGCGATTGTGTCAGAATTTGCACGGCTAAGGTGGTGACGAGTTCACTGTTGACAGCATAAAGACCTATGAAGTGAGTCAAGTGAAAGACGTTTCCAAACATGCTCCTGGGTAGCAAAAATGGAAGTGGTCGTAGGTTTTTTTTTAGTCAAGATCTGCTGTCCATCCTATCGTGCCAGCGCCACAAGGAGACGCCGGTGGAGAAGTTGGTCTACTTGGAACAAATCGATTCCTTGGTTTGCTTGGTTGCATTGGTGACAAGTCCTTTGCGACAAGCCATGATGAGCCGAGCCATTGTAAATGATGTAAATGTAAAAAAGAAATGACGGATCATGAAAAGGACAGATTCCTAAGTACCGGACACTTTGACGCAGAGTTGGTCTCAGCAGATAAATTGGAGAATCAGAGATGTATATAATCTACCTATCTACCTATCGACCTATCAACGTATCTACCTATCGACCTATCAACGTATCTACCTACCCACCTATCTACCTATCTATCGATCTAATCTATCGATCTAATATATCGATCTAATCTATCCATCTATCGATTTATCGATCTATATCTATCTATATCTATATCTATCTATATCTATCTATATCTATCTATATCTATATCTATCTATATCTATCTATATCTATCTATATCTATCTATATCTATCTATACCTATCTATACCTATCTATATCTATCTATATCTATCTATATCTATCTATATCTATATCTATGTATCCATCTATCTATCTATCTATCTGTCTATCTATCTATCTATCTATCTATCTATATCTAGAAACTATGTAAATCTAGAAACTATCTATATCTTAGATAGATATATCTATCCATGTCTATCTACATCTATCTGCATCTATCTATATCTATCTATATCTATCTGTACCTATCAATACCTATATGTACCTATCTATATCGATCTATATCTATATCTATCTTTCTCTGTCTGTATCTATCAATATCTATCATATCTGTATGTATCAATATCTATCAATATCTATCAATATCTATCTGTATCGATCTTTATCGATCTTTATCTATCTATGTTTATCTATATCTATCTACATCTATCTATGTCTATCTATGTCTATTTATGTCTTTCTATGTCTATCTATGTCTATCTATGTCTATCTATGTCTATCTATGTCTATCTATGTCTATCTATGTCTATCTATGTCTATCTATGTCT
>Ga0126342_10019620_pt1 | contig 11460 bp, 10 predicted proteins | sample Cyp1metagenome_FD_92528 | JGI IMG/M metagenome (GOLD analysis project Ga0126342, IMG submission 92528) | Coral microbial communities from Lord Howe Island, Old Settlement Bay, Australia - Cyphastrea 1 metagenome | ecosystem: Host-associated > Invertebrates > Cnidaria > Coral ... | reverse complement strand
GAAAAGCAGAGCTGGGCAGAGGCAGAGAGAAGAGGAGAGTAGAAGAGAGAAGATCAGAGAAGAGAAAGAGTCAGAAGAAAGAAGATGCAGATGCGCGAAAAGGTAGGAAAGTCGCGAAACACTATGTTTTTCCAATGATTTGAGGCTCAAGAGGGTCGAAAAGTAGGCTCGCTAAAGCGGCGGGTGCGGAGCCAGCTGGCCAGATGAGAGATGAAAAATTTCACGCCGTTGTGGCGCGAAGCACATTTCGAAGTCAAAATGTACAAAGCACACCATTGTCGGACCACTTTTGGAAGTTGAGATGTCGAAAAAGTGCACGCCGCTGTGGCCCGAAGCACATTTCGAAGTCAAAATGCACAAAACACCTCAGCCTCGGACCGCTTTTGGAAGTTGAGATGTCGAAAAAGTGCACGCCGTTGTGGCGCAAAGCACATTTCGAAGTCAAAATGTACAAAACACCTCAGCATCGGACCGCTTTTGGAAGTTGAGATGTCGAAAAAGTGCACGCCGTTGTGGCGCGAAGCACATTTCCAAGTCAAAATGTTAAAAACACCAGGGGTTCGGACCACTTTTGGAGGTTCAGATGTTGCTTCGCGTGGCAGGTGCAAGGGATTGTGCACCTTGTCAAAAGCGAGCAGAACGTGAGGGTTTTGTGGCATTTTCAACTACAACCACCACTACATCACACTACACTCCAATACACTACAACTACACCGTCACTACATTCCACTATACACTACGCTCCACTAAACTACACTGCACTCAAGTACACTCAATTACATTCAATTACACTACACTACACTACACTACACTCCACTACAATTACACTCAATTACACTCAATTACACTACACTACATTCCACAACAACTACTACACTACACCACACTACACTCCAATACACTACACTACACTACAACTACAACTACAACTACACCTTCACTACATTCCACTACACTACACTCCGCTACACTCAAAATGGACCTCTCTGCTATGCAACTCAAGGAGAGGGTTTTTTGGCACTGAATCGCCCTGAGTGTCACTGCACGCATCCAGAGCCCTACGGGGCGCGCATGACTGACAGTGGGGTGCAGTTTGACACGGCCGAAGAGGCCCAGTACCCGTGAGCAATGTGCCTGGCCTATGCCTCAGTTGTGGTTGCCGACCTGAAGGACCTCATGGTGCCGCCCATCGGAACGGCTGTGGTCGACCTGAAGCACCTGCTGTACAATCAAATCATGGGGTCAACGCGGGGGCTGCAAAGTGAAGACTTGGTGTACAAGTTGTTCACAGAGGTGGAAAGGTGGGTCCTGAAAATGGATGCTGGCCAAGAGCAGCAACACTTGCTTGACCTAGCCCGCCATTTGGGTATGAAAGGCACCGACATCAGACTGACGCTGCTCAAGGGCATGGAGACCAGCCGAGAGGTTCCTGTTCCATACCCCGCTTTTCGGTGGTTTTGGAAAACCGTCATGGCATACCGCTGGACCTCGCCACAACACATCAACGTCCTGGAGATGACCGCAGCTGCGTCGTCGATCCAGGTCGGTCAAGCACTTTCACACAAGGTGCATCAATGCCATCGACTCGATGGTGGCGCACTGGGCCACCACCAAAGGACGATCGTCGTCCGTCCGAATGAACCGAACACTTCGACGAATCATGGCGGTGGAGCTGGCAGCTGACTTGCGGCCGCTGCTGGTGTGGACCCTTTCCAAACAATGGAACTTCTCAGACCAGGCCTCTCGTAAATACGAGTCCACACCTTCCACAGATGCCGCCTAAACTACATCTGAAGTTCAAGGGGATAACACCAAAAACAGCTCGCTTGTACCGCCAAGAAATCAATCGGTTTTTTCTTTATGTTTCATCTGAATTCGGATCGTTCCCAAAAGATGTGATCCAGCTGGACGATTGCATGGCCGATTTCATCAACATGCTGTATCAGGAAGGGGAGTCCGTTTCACATGCCGGTTGGCTCCTCAGTGGCTTTAAAAGGTTTCTACCCACTCTACGGAGGGAGCTGGTCACTGCACAGCAATACTACAACAACTGGATTAGGGATCATATCCCAGTCCGTGCAGTGCCAATGCCATGGAGTGTGGCAAAAACGCTTGCTGCTGTGGCATATGACGGTGGCCACACAGACATAGCCCTACTCCTAATCCTTGGCTTGAGCACGGCCGATATCCACTTGGATAGGCGCACTTCAATGCTGGCTGTCACCTTGCAAATGACAAAGACAGCAAGAAACCACGCCCAAACCCTCGCGCTGCAGAACAAAGCGCTGGTCGAAGTCGTGCAACACCTGTTGCATCAACTGCCTGAGGGCAAGATTTGGGCTTTTACCCCACGGGGTTTCCGCCTGTGTTTTGGGGCGCTCTTGGAGCACTGTCAGCCTGCCCCGTGCTCCTTTTCAGTATATAGTCTACGCCGTGGTGGGGCAACGGACGCCTATGTGCGTTCCCGTAGCTTGGACGTTGTGGTCACCCAGGGCCGCTGGAAAGATCAGCGTACGGCCCGAATTTACCTTGACGATGCTAGGGCTGCTTTGCAAAAAATGCACCTTCCTGAAGGTCTTCGAAGCTTAGTAGCTCAGTATCGTAGGTTTTGGTGTCTACTCCTCCACAGATAGCTACGCCAGTTCTAAAAAAGGGGTGGGCAGGTTGGTGCTCTTGAGTACAACCGCCGGGACAGGTGTGGCTCTTGAGCCGGCTCTGAAGCCACTGTCCCAAGTGTTTTTTCTTTTTGTCCCCCTTTTCTAATTGGGCAGGTTGGGTGAGGCCTTTAGGGGCTATGACCCTGTAGGGTGTTTGCACTCTTTAGTGCCGTGACCCCAACCATGATCCCCAAATTGGCTGTGTGGAAAACTGGTGCTAGCTTAAATATATATGTATTATGATTTATATGATCATTTGACAATATGACGCATCGCTATATTATTTCCAAACCCTCGGGTTCCGAGACGAGGCCGTTGCGTTTCTGCATCTTCACAGTTGCATTCCTCTTTGTGATTTTTGTGCTCATGGCATCCTCCACCAGTTCCTCGATGAGACTAAATCATGTGTGAATCGGGACAAAGGGTAGGGACAGGTGATTAGGATGAGCTCTCATGAACTTTCAAAATCCAGTCTGCGCCTCGCTGTGCTCTATGTTTCATATGTTTTTGAGAGTCGGAGTGTCAAAGGATTGTGGTGGAACTGTAAGAGTCTTTTCGTGATGACAGTATGATGAAGCCAGTGCATGCCAATGAAGTTTCATATCGAATTGGACAGGCGCATTCGCTTTGACCCGAAGCCAAGGTTTGGGGGCCATCTCTGAGGGTCTTTATGGAGATCAACTGGAAGCAATGCGAGTCCCCTGGCAAGAAGTTGCGAGTTCTCCAACGTGGCACTCTGTGTTGCCTCTGTGGTGTCGCAGTGTCACATTTGCTTGTCCAATCTTGTCCAATCTCGCAGCTGTTGGATTTCCTGCCATATTTTGGACCTTGGAGCATCCTGTCTTTCGATGTTTCCCAATAGTGTCTTCCTCCTGCGGGAAGACAAGATCAGGAAAGCGGAAAGCGTAATGCTGATCCGAAAAAACATGCAACAGATTGCAACAGTTACAAAATAGGTTGGTCACTGGTTGGTCCACTTGATCCGCATTGACCTGCATTGAAGACTCATTGAAGTGTTTTTTTGTTTTTGCTCATCCCATGATGTTTCTTTGTCAGGCTGCTGAATCCCACGGTGCTCACGACGATCATGCGGACAAGCACTCCACGGAGCATGCAACGGGCGATCATTCGGAGCATTCGATGGACGCGCACACAGAGCATGCAGATGCCACAGAGCACTCGGACCACTCGGACCACTTGGACCACTCTGAGCACTCCACAGAGGCTTCAGTACACGTCACTCGCCCATGTTTGGTGCCCGACTTGCGCAATCTTGCGCAGCGGAGCAACTCGTGTTTCGAAGGAGTGTAGCAGTTGTGCGAGTTGTGCACTCTATAGCTGTTGCTGTTGGGATCTTGGGTGGGGCATGGGCTTTCCACATCTTTCTACAATTCCTCATGAGATTCATGAGGCACGCCGCAGAATCACACCGTTTGTACCTGTTCCATGTGTTTTTCATGTGTTAAAGATTGTCAATGCTTTTGTTTTGTTTCTTTTTGCCTTGCTGCTAGAGAGTTCGCATATTTTTTAATCTGTTTATTTAAGAATGTGTATTGCCCTGAGTTCACTCCCCAATCATAACTCTGCTTGAATCCTGGAGTTTGTTCATGACAAATTTTGCAGATTCAAAATGGTTTGGAATACATTTAAAATACTGTTTAATGATGTTTAATGGATTTTGAGGATTCCTTCCGTAAGGTGACAGAGCCATCGGACACCCACCAGACTTCACATGGTGCACATCGACGACGGTTGGGTGGTGATGATCTCAGATCATTTGAGGTTCTCAGAGAGCTCTTTGAAGTTGTCACTGCACGCTAGCACGGTGTGCGACGCTAGGTGGCGTGTCTGTCTTGCTGCAAAACATTGCTTATTGTTTGTCACTCAGTGCATCGAGCCACACGAGCCACAACTCAATGGACCAATGGACACAACATGGCACAACAACATGTGACATGTGTGACATGTTATATGACACGATAGGACACGACTGATGTCCAGGACAAGTGTTGACAGGATGTGTGCATATCTAATATCTGAAACGTCTGAAACCAAGCCATTTTGCTTGGAAAGGTTTGTGCATGTGACGCATACGGATGCTACGGATTTAGTGTGATATACGGTAAGCGCTTTGGCTCTGCAGCTTGCGCTCCGCTCGTTTGCATTAAGTTTTGAAATCATGCGTTGCTTTGATTCCATGATTTCCAATGATCATCATGTTGCAATTGATTTTGCATGATTTTGCAAATGGCTAACTGCATTTGTCCCTGAAGCAGGCATGAGAAACCAAGAGCTAAATAGATATTGCTTTCCGAAGCCTAGACCTTGAGGCCTGACCACGTGCGGTCTTGTTGCTTTCTTTGCCTAAGTCCCAGCCGTGGAGGTGTAGACCGTGTAGACTGTGTAGTCATTTGTCACTTTGATTGGCACATTGGCAAGCAAAAGGTCAGGTTTGTTAGTTTGCTCTGCCGGAAGTCAGCTTTTGGCACCTAGTGTTGGTGGGAATGCAGACAAGAGGACTAGAAAAAGCAAAAAACACAAGGAAAGAGTATGATTCTGATGCAAGTGATTGCCTCATATCTGAAGTGACTAGCTCTTATGTCCAAATTTCAAGCTTGCCACTACTTCGAATGTTTTGCGAGTTTCTGTTTGCTTGGCTTTATGAACGTGATTGACAGGACAGACACAGGATTCACCTTGCTGAGGTTGGTTTGTGCAAGCAGCCACTGATCTTGGGATATCTGCTTGGTTGCTGGATTGCAAAAGTGCAGAAGGCTAATGCTAAAACATGCTAAAACAATCTAAAACAGCAGTTTTCAAAAGAAACACAAATTTTGAGTCGGATGTGACATGTGACAACTTTCCATTATTTTCCATTCAGATATATTCAGATGGAACATGCACCTCATGCGACTGCGCCAAGGTGGGGTGGTCGTTGGGCCCAATCTTGGACTTGACCTCGTCCACAGTCATGAAAACGCCAGACTCCCAGCGCAGCCCAGGCTCCACCAGGCTCCACTCAGCCAATGACTCCCAGTGACAGGTGAAAATATCTTAAATATTTCTTAAATATATTTAAGTGTTCTTAAATTCAGATCCGAGTTGATCAAGTTGAAAGTCCTGTTGAATTCATAAGAATTGAGACCTTCATTGCCTGAATAGACGTTTCGCATCATTTTCGCATCATTTTGTATATTTTGGTATTATGATTATTATGATTATTATGATGGTCGCAACGCACTTGGGCAATCTTGGGCGCACGCGAGCGTCCAGGTCGCAGAGATCGCCAATCTGGGTTTGGTGTTCCTACTCTTCATGATCGGATCAGGGCCTCAGGTCAGATGTCCAAAGCGCTTAGAACAAAAAGCTCACAGTTTAGTAAATCAGCGTAGTAAATTGATGATATTGATGTACATAATCAATCTAATATATCAATCTACTTGCAACATCTTGCAACTACAGTGAAACTCAATAGAAACATCATGAGGCCTCGAGTTGGATGTGCACGAAATCCTTCGAGCCACTTGGAGCGATCTCAAGATACCTCAAGTAACAAGAGAAATCATTGCAACATAATGCACCAGCAAGTACTGTACACTGTATAAGTTTGCATATAGTCTTCTGGGAGACTTTCTCTTCAGCTGTTGAGAGGACAGAGGACAGTTTAGAGCTGTGTCTGTCGTGCCAGATGGGTCGCGTGGTTTTGCTGACGGGACTCTTCCAGTTCCCTGTTTGCTTTGGAGTGCGGGCCTTGGCGGAACATGGAATTGTGATAACTGTGATGGTGAAAACTGAGTGATGGAGTCATCCTAAACAGAAGGCGACAGGTCTTCCAGGTCTTTCGCAGGTACAATTTTCAGCACTTGACAATTCTTGTGACCGTTCTCAGGCACAGTATCTCATTTTCACGGGACTCAATGCCCTTGGGCTCAGCATGGGCGCTGGTGACTCCGCGGTGATGTGCTCTTGAGCGATCTGGGCCAGGGGATCAACGTTGCATAGAGATGCACAGCATACAGGCATCTGACAAAGTCGTACCTGTTTTAAGAAAAAATCGTTGTGTCTTGGGGATGTGTGTTTCGCAAAAGTCGTGCCTTTAGCAAGAACGCATAGGAACTCTGGAGTTTGGATATGTAACCCGTTTTCTTATGAGATCACGTAGCTTATCACTATTAGCATGCAGAATTACAGGTTGTGGGTATGTTGATTAGTTATAGGTAAGATGGCGTTGTGCTGGTGATTTGATGATTTTGGATGTTCGTCCCAGATGATCCTGTTTTTGAATTTCAATCTTCTATAAGCTTCTTGTTTGCTTAATAATAAAGGATGTTGAAGGTTCCCCCCACCAGAAGCTGTCAATTCAACGGATGGTTCTCGATCTAGCCATTTTGCTGGGCCCAAACCTTGACCATTGTGTTTTTATGTTTTTTTAATGTCTAAAATGCATAGTTACACTTTTATTGAGGACAGCGTTCCATGCAGAAAAGGATTTAGGCATGACTTAGGCATGACTTCTTGGATACAGCGTTTACAATGGTAAATGCCATTCAAAAACACGCTAGGCATGACTTAGGCGTAACATTGTCGTTTCCCTGTATGCATAGCATATAAATGTCGCGCCCCGCTTTCCTTCCAATGTCGCGTTCGCAATGAGGCAACAAAATTTAGCAGATGCTTTCAAGCATGGTTTTGTAGCGTTTGTTTTCAGGAACCGGCTGTAAATATATATAAATTATAAAGTTTATAAAAGCTGCAGCATAGACAGCATAGCCAGGGCAGGTCCGTAGAAGTGCTCCGAGACATGACTGGAATATGAAAGGACAGACTAAGAGAAGACCAAAAGAAGAATGACATAAGATGACATAAGACTAAAAGAAGACTCAGATGAAAGCAGGGCTTGGGAGGGAAAGAGCTGTGGAGTTTCCAAGGTAGGACAACATACGCAGAAGATGTATGAAGAAACTTTGCGCAACCTTTAGGCACAGTCTTGCTCCGTTGGGAGGATTAGTGTAGGAGTACCTTTTTTGTCTCTTGATCCAGGTACTGCGCCCTGGTTTGCGCAATTTCATCGACGATGATTGCCTTGAACTAAGTCTCAAGATACAAGAAGTTCTTAAGGGACAAGATACAAGAAGTTCTTAAGGGACAATCTGTGACAATCTATCAAATGTATTCAAATGTGATGCCGTATTGGGTGACATGGCAAAGGGCCTTCCAGTCCTTGTACTCATACCATGATGTACATTGATGTTCATGTATCTCCATGCAGGTGGTCAAGATGCTTTCCGAAAAGGGCGAGACGGAAAGGCGCAGATTGACTCGGAGCCAAAAAACAATCTGAACGCCAAAAATGTTGACGCGTTCTATAGATTTGATCTCTGCTATGTTTGTTCTATTTGATCGATACAAAGTAATTGAATGTTCTTTACAAACATGCAACATCTTACAACATCTTACAACATGTTGCAACGTGTATGTCGAGATGGATACGCAGGATACGCATGCAAACCTTCAAGCAGATTCCTTTGATATTTCTTTGCTTTGATCTCACTTTGTAGGCCCAACGGGCGTTTGACAGTCGGTATCTTGATCTTCCAGGACGACATTAGATGCCAACACTTCTGAATGCTTTCGCGTTCCGCATTTGATTGAAATTCCCAGCAGCCCTCTGGAATTGCTATGTGTTACTTCCACGAAATGGCCGCTCACTTTGAGCTGAATCTGCAGCATCTCATGCAATGTTGATTCATTTTGCTCTGTTTGCCGCAGAGAAGTCTTGGCACTTAGCAGTCTTAGCACGAAGCTGCTGCTGTGCAGCCTGCGATATGTGGTATGTTGCATCCAGTGGCCTGTCGGATGGAATTTTTAAGCTGAACTTATCCACGCGAGGACATTTGGGCCATGGTGTTCTTGGCAATCCAACCAAACTTGGCAAATCCGGATCTGCTTACGCTGTGCTTCTCGGCTCTTCAACTCCTAGCCCAAGTCATGAAGCTAAAGAGTACAATGTAAGGCGAACGAAGGTAAGGGGGCAACAATGTACAACAGACACAATATGATACAAATGTGATATGAACATAAGTTCAAGAGTACAATGTAAGGCTTCTTTGAGTGAACCTGTTAATGCAAATTTCCTGAACAAAATTCTCCATGTCCTGTCAAGTCTCTTGAGCCTTCAAGGCAAGCAATTCGGAATGCTGCTTGTCAGCAAGGAGAAAGGAGGCCAAGTTTGGCCTAAAGCAGGCAACATGAAATGAAAAACTTTGCAGTTCCAGCAAGCCCGGAAAGCCGCTGAGAATGCCCTGATTTCTTTTCGCTTTCATTCGCTTGCGGACGTTTCGTTTGTGCACTTTGTGGGCTGACCCATGAAGTCGTGGCAAAAGATGCCAAAGTCGCTTTAAAACTGTAAAGCCTTGTTTGCAAATGAGTAATTGAAACATATTTGTGGTGCTTGTTAAACAACTGAATCTGAATAGATTCCAGTATATGGCGAGATATAGAAACAGAAGTGGCAACAGTTCTGAAAAAAAATCAGCAGAGAAGCCATGCTAAGGATTGCAGCACTCATTGTGTTGGCCCTGGGCTATGCCAAATTTGTGATGCCTGCCGTGCTCTTCTTTGCATCCAGGAATTCTAACAGACCTTCTGGCCAAGTTTGGGTTTGCATGGCCAGCACCCTGTCCCAAGTAGGCTTCAATGGTCTTATCATATCTTAAGCATTCTTAAGCCATATCTCAATTATGTTGACAGAAAGTTGAGAGACAGTGATATGTTTGGATGGCACCAAAGTTTCGTCCGGATTTGAGCGGTGTTGGAAGTTGAGCTTGGCCACCAGGAGCGTTGAGCTAATGTTGGTGCTTTCCTTGTCCTGGTGCTTTTTTATGCATGACACTTAGCCAGTTCGCATGCCCTCACTGATAACTCTGATACTGCAAGTTTCAGGCATAGCTCCAATTGAATCACTTTGTCTCGGGTTTGAAGTGGTAGAGCATTTGGATACTGGTGCAAAGATGTGCGCAAGAATTGAAGTTGTCCTCTGGCAGAAGATGAAACACAGATTCTGGAAATGTCAGGTATATCAACTGAAGGTTGGACCAACATCATGACTGATTCTAGTTGTTTAATGTTGTTTAGTGCCCACACTCCTTCCAGGGGCGTCACCGCACATCTTCCTTGGGTGTTGAGCTCAAAAGGTTTGCAAAGCTCTACGCAACCACAGTGGCAATCTAGAATTCTTGACTGACGTGCGAGAGAAGGACCAAAAACAAAGATGTGGCAAAGTGTGGCAAGCATCAATTTCGATAATGTTTTGGCGGACAAATCAATGTTTGAGCAGGCCTGAGAAATTATTGTGTAGTACTGTGTACAGGTTGGCGTGGGAATGGAACTGGCCGCTTTGATTGCTGGAGTAGCTCTTGCGACCTTTCCATACAGTGCAGAGCAACGAAGCTGAATTCAGCATGTTTCACAGCACAGAAGAAGAATGATGAAACGTATGAAATATGTGGAACGCAACGCTCCCATGCAAAGCACAGGAGTTTCTGAAACCATATTTGGTATCCTTTTGTTTCACGTTGAAGTTTTGAGAGCAGACAGCCTTGCCAAGATCACCTGGAGAGTCGCAGAACTTCCAAATTGCACTTGTTGCAACACCTAAACTGACCACACATGAACCTTCACAGAGATGCAGAATGATGATGAATGATGCAGACTCTGTGGCAGACAGGTTCAACGGAAAGATCAAATACATCCGTGACTTCTTCATCACGCTGTTCTTTGCTGCGTTGGGAATGCAGGACCAACATTTGTTGACCCTCTCGATCTTGTCGGACTCATTTCACATGGACCTTACGGTAGATGTTGGAGGGCAGAGTAAAAGGAATCGGCAAGTGTTGCATGATTCGACAAACATCAATGTTTTCTCTGTTTTTTTACATGTGTGTTTGTGGTTGGAGTGTCCTTCTATTGTCAGTGTTATGTTTCTTATAGGATCCTGTCATTCTTGTGACTGAACGACTGCCTGTTTGGTTTTTCTGTCCAGCACTCGTCTTGAGCACATGTTGAGATTGTGTGAGTAGACACTGCGACTGGATCACAGTGACTGAAGGTGTTGCAATACGTGGCCTTAGAGTATTGATTCTAGGCTAAGTTACCAGTGATGCTGTCATGGTCATAAAGGCGGTCTTAGATTCATCATGATTTGTCGGTGTCATGGCGATCTATCATGATCTATCCCTATAGATATCACTAGATTTGTTTGTTTTTTATGAATTTTATGTTTTAATTTGCCAATTTGTCGTTTTTCTCCACCTACAGACATGGCTCAGATCCCTGTGCCTTCGCTGAAGCCCATCCTGACGGCGTTGCTGATCTCCATCTTTGTCTTGATCTTCCGCTGGTTGGGCAACTCGAACCAGCATGAACGATGCATGGAATGCGTGGAATGATGTCTCCAGACCTTTGCTGATTTTGCTGTCACAGTTGTCTATTCTTCTTCAGGAAATTAAGGAAGTTGACAATGTTGACACCAGTTGATCGAAATTGATAGTCGTAGTTTCCAATGGTCTCGGGATGCCAACTTCAAGATCAGACAAATCAACGTGTTTGTTCGATGTGCTAGTGCAATGCAGGTTGCAAGGAGACACACATATAGTACTATTACATATACTATATATACTATTATAATCCCCGTGGCAATTTCCACTCTAGAACTGGTGAACCTGTGCATAGTTTAAACGAAATTCTTAATGTATTGGAATTTTAAAATTGATGTCAGGCTAGTCATTTTATTGTTGGGGGGTTG
>Ga0126342_10019619_pt1 | contig 11461 bp, 9 predicted proteins | sample Cyp1metagenome_FD_92528 | JGI IMG/M metagenome (GOLD analysis project Ga0126342, IMG submission 92528) | Coral microbial communities from Lord Howe Island, Old Settlement Bay, Australia - Cyphastrea 1 metagenome | ecosystem: Host-associated > Invertebrates > Cnidaria > Coral ... | reverse complement strand
TTCACCATTGCTTCGCCATTGTTCACCATTGTTTCAACATTGCTTCACCATTGTTTCACCATTTTTCACCATTGTTTCACCATTGTTTCACCATTTTTAACCATTGCTTCGCCATGGTTCACCATTGGTTCACCATTTCACCATTTCACCATTTTTCACCAGTTTTCACCATTGTTTCACCATTTTTCACCATTGCTTCGCCATTGTTCACCATTGTTTCACCATTTTTCACATTTTTTCACCATTGTTTCGCCATTCTTCACCATTGTTTCACTATTTTTCACCATGTTTCACCATTGGAGTTGTTTCCGCCGCACCTTGTCCCCGAGGCGTGCGCGATTTTCAGCTGCCGGGCGAGCCAGTTCTGGGCGACGCGCCCTGGTTTTCCAGGCCAGGTGATTTTGGGCATCATTACAGTTATGTCCCAACTAACAGTTAGTTTTTGTTTTTTAATAATCATATATCACCAACTAATTATAGGATTTTGTTTTGAGTTTATAATCATATATAACCTTAGTTATTGGATTTAGTTCATTCCATTTATAAATGTTAATGACCACCGTGTGGATTTCTTAAGTCATGGGGAATCCCCAAGTCACCATAGGTGACCAAGTCACTAAGTCATGGTCTAAGGGCTTGGATGATTTGTGGGGTACCCCCATGGATTGGAAACCTCCAATTCACCATGAAACATGGCGGAAAACTCATAGAAAGTATAGATAGCATCGTAAATATAGTAGAAGCATCTGGAGATTGAAGCGATTGAAGTAGCAAAACTGTGGATTTGGGTTGGTTGATTTATTGGAGTTTGTTTGGTTCGATAGGCAACTTCTTTGGTTTATGGTAGATATATCGTTGGATGGGTTCATAAGCCAAATTAAACCAACTGATCACTGGCTTATAAGCATCACCTGTAATGGTGGTTGCTGGGATATGTATATATATATATATAATTATATGGTAATATATTTCATATATATATATACATATTATGGTAACAATATATATATATATATATAATATTATGTATATATATATATATATATATATATATACACATAAGCAACAAGTGAACCAGCCAAGATTGGGATTTGAGTGACTTGAGCAGAGTCAAGAGTAGGGATTCAACTTATGAGTTTTAACACTACGGCCCGATATGAATGGGAGTACCCTCTGCTAAACTAGCAGTTTGTTATGGAACATCACAATATTTAATAGATCAATATGAATATCAATGTGTCATTTCAATAGCAAACTGTTTGTTTACCAGAGGGTATCTATAAACGATCCATGGGGGGGTTCTCTGGAAAATCACTTTGACCTGGGATTTTAACATGATTTAACCATCCTCTAGAATGGTAGCCATTAAGCATGGGCGGATGGTTGGCTGATGATTTGTTGGGGGTTTACGCTGCCGAAAAAAATATGGAACTGTCAACATTCAGTATGGGAACCCACAGCAGCCAACCATTTACGAACCATGATGGCCATGGTTAGTTGGCCATTTGGTCGATTATATCACATTATAAGTGTGGCATGTTTCACAGGCGATCCAACCATGGAAAATTGGGGGGCTGTCTGAAAAAATGGCCGGTCATTTCAAAATAACTATGGAAAATCCACCTTTTCTAGACAATTTTAACCGGGAAAACCATGGAACTCCATGGCCTTTCTGTTTGTTTTGGAGGGTCGCCTCAGAGTTGACTGCAACGGAATCCCTGGAGTTGACTGCAAACCACAAAAAATTGCCCAGTTTTGTACAATGTGAGGCCCCCGTTCGATAGTGTTCAGTTGGTGAACTTACCTCCAATTTCACTTTGGTTTATGGTACGCAAGTAACGAACTAGTTACTGGGGCGAATCTAAACCAACGATATAACATCACTGGGGAGCCACATTGTAGGTGTGCATATTCCAGCACCATGGAGCATCGCCATGTTGGAAATACCAATTATGATTGATTATATATATTCCTGACTGCTTTGTGGTTTGGAACCATGGATTTTTATGACTTTCCATTCAGTTGGGAAGAATAATCATCCCAACTGACGAATTCATATTTTTCAGAGGGGTAGGTATACCACCAACCAGTATGTGTATATATATATATATATGGAATATTTACCAACATTCCAAAAATCTCCCGGTGTAAATACTCCATACATGGATTTTTTCGGGGCTGAATGACATCCGTTTTGGTTCTCCTATGTTCTCCTTGTAGCCTCCAGCAGAACTTTCCGTGCAGGTTAGAGAAAGCGGCGGAGACTGAAGGCTTCAAAATGACTTTGTTGAGCCTCGGACAAAGCTGCAGCTGGGGATATGGCGACCCCCACAATCGAAAAATAATGAAAAGTATGTGATTCTACTCTTGAGTATTGGTCTAGTAGGACTTGAATGTCTTTAGTTTTTTTTGGTGGGTTGCTATCTATCTATCTATCTATCTGTCTATCTATCTATCTATCTATCTACCTAACCCGTTCAAGAAAATGACGGTATCTGGGATTGGCCGCCAAGTACCAGGTGTGTTTTGCAAACCAGCTGGCGCCCAAACCGCCCGCCGCATCCTACATGGGGAGAAACTTTCTGAGAATCGGCGTGAAGAGATTTCGAGCCTGTTGCCCTCTGGTAACGGTTTGCTATGGAAAATCCACCCATTTTTACTAGGTAAATCAACAAAATCACCATTTTCAAATGGGACATCACCATCTTTAATGGGACAACTCACTATAAATGGCCATTTTAAATAGCAAGTTGTTAAATGACCAGAGGGTAAAGTTGGTTTGGGGGCTCGGACCATGAGTTGCTTGGATCTGAATCTATTCTGATTTAATCTGATTCGTTGTGGTAGGAACTATGTGAGCGATGCAACTGTGTCGTATGATATGCTAAACACTTATGGTGCAACCTACTTGCCTATCCCAGATGCTCCATGGTGCTGGAATATTTATCTACAAAACTGGGCAATTTTTGGGGTAAATGTTGGCAAATATTCCATACATGGAGCATATGGGTATGCATTCTTATGATTTATGAACCGTTGATTGGTACTGCGATTTGACACCCAGGGTTACAAAGCCCGTTATCAACTGAATGAAGGCTTATCAAGACACATCAAACTCATCACATTAATGACGGACTGTTTAATTTGCAATGTCAAGTGCTTATAACTCCATTTTTCCCTCAGCGAATTTGCACCAGCTTTCCTTTTTCGACTTTCCAGCTTGCCTGTAGTCATCCACGGTGAGGCTGCGGTTGTCGCATATTTTACGGGTTCCCTTTGACTCCTACTGGTACATCCTGGGGGCGTTGCCGGTAGGCGCTACTATGGGTGTGGCCCGTGGTAGGTTGCAAGGTGCGTTTTCTTTGCCCAAGATTAGTTTGGATGCTTCATTTTGGCCAAGTATAAGCCAAGTATATGCAAGGTATCTAACTGGATACCTAAGGCCGCTTTGAGAGTGACATGGCACATCCATTGCAGCAGGCTGATTGTCAGATCTATGGAACTGGATTCAGCCGGTGTCATCAAAGGTGGCCATGGATTGTCCAGCCAGCCATGGTTGTTTGTTTGCCGGCGAATCATGTCGCAACTTGGTGAACTATCGGACATGAAGTCCCCACGAACTCGTGGCAGGTTTTGACATATTGGCCAAGCGCCCCCTTGAGACCCTGGTTGGTGGTTTGGAACATGTGTTTTTTCCATTCAGTATATTCAGTTGAAAATAATCATCCCAACTGACGAACTCATATTTTTCAGAGAGGTACGATGTGGCCCCCCCCCAGTGATGTTAGTTGGTTTAGATTAGCCCCCAGAAACCAACTGAACGCTACCGAACGGGGGCCTCACATTGTAGGTTGAAACCACCAATCAGGACATGTCGTTCTGATCCCCTTGGATTCCCCCTGGGGGTTGGTGGAAGCCCGGCCGGCCGCGCGCGCAACGCGCGCAGGTGTGTTGGAGTTCGTGGCAGCTCATTGGATCGGCTGCTTGAAAACGGTTCCTGGGCAGATTTCGGAGGTGAAGATGGTGTTGGAAAGGGGAGAAATCCTTCTGGCAAGAATATGTATCAGTGTTTAATATAAGTCTGGTTGGTGGTTTGGAACATTTTTCCATTTATTGGGAATAATCATCCTAACCGACTTTCATATCTTTCAGAGGGGTTGAGACATGTTGAAACCACCGAGTAAGTGTTTCTATGTTCGATTTGTGTACTTATATGATATTTTATGATATGAGAGGGTTGAAGACATACACCTCAAGCAGCAGTTCGTCCTGACAAACATGAGTAAACATACCAATGCCAGCCGGTGCAATATACATCAATATACCAGTCCCGACCAGTTGAGATAATTGAGGGATATTGAGGTTTAGGCACTCCAAAAAATGATTAGGGTAGGCAGGTAGCCGTGTCAGATATCAAAGTGCTACCGCGAAGTTTGATGGTTTATCATCATCATCATCATCATCATGATCATCGTCATCATCATCATCAACAACATCATCATCATCATCATATTCATATTACCAATTGAATCAAGGCTACAAGTAAGTAGGGTATACCGATTAATACCGATTATATACCATTTTTCAGACACAACCATATCACATGCATGGTTGTATATCCCCCTATATCCGAATCCAATTATATCCACATAAATAGCCAGAGAATAGCTTCTATAATCGCCATTAATGATGTATAGGAGAATCGTACCCTGTCTGCGACGAGAAGTTTGACACCGAGCAGTAGGAGAATTTTGAGACATCCTACTGCGATGACATATCAGGAAAACCTTTGAAGCCTGAACTTGTTCAATCTGCTCGAAAGGAAGAAATTGCTACTGTCGTCGAGATGGGCGTGTGGGAGGTCGTTGCCCGACCGATGGAACAGGATTGTTTGGCTACGGTTGCTAAGCGGAACTTGCCAGTGTCATCCATGCCAGACAGGTGATCTCAACACGCTGGGACCCCACACTCCGCATCGGGAAGACTTCTAGAATTCTAGAACTTCTACGCATCTATGCCCCCATCAGTGCTTTACGCAGCCTGTTTGCTTTGGCTACGACTCGCCGAGCTCCAGGTTTGGAAGGGTGCAGTGAGTTATCCTCGTGGAACTTCCTGAGGAAAGCGGCGGGTAGAAGTTTCTGGGTATGGTATAATTATCCCCATTACATGCTATTACAGTATTTTTGTTTGGTGCTGTATTCCATTATAATCCATTATATATATATATACTTACCTCTATTTAAGATAGTCAAAAAATCAAATTCCATTTTTTCAACTTATATTCGAATAGATTTCCTAATTGCAAAATATGTTAATCCAAGAGCATGGGGGCATTATGACTCCAGCTGTGTTGGTTTGAAGTATCTTCTAAAAGTACGCTATATACTGGTCCAAAGTGGTCGTCCATCTTGGCTCATTGACTCATGCTGGAAGATCATGATGGGCATGCAAGTTGGGGAGGAATCAATATTTTGTCATTTTGGGAATCCAACCCAATCAAGCATCGTTTGATTGGGTGACCAAATCCAAGTTGCCTCCCCTTTTTCTGAAGCAAATAGTCAGACGGTTTCGGGTCAACATTTTGTCACCGCTGTTATTATATATATATATACATACATCAAAATCACTGCAACTGAGGCAAGGTAGGACCCTATTGCTAACCCAACGCTGTGCGAAAGTGCTGATTGAATTGTTGTCTTCGAACGCCTAATTTGAACATTTGTTGACCTATGATATTGACAGGCCAGCAACCCAATGAATATATGGATCATTTGATTATTTTGACCAAATCAAAAAATCATCCTTTACGGCTTTAGGATGCTTTAGGGATTTATTCTTTACTGGTCATTGTTCTGGAGTATACGTAGGTCAGTACTTCAATACAACAGCCAACCACCATACTGTGATAAACCAGCAATACTGTGAACTTGCGCGCTTATAATCAAGAACGGCATTTGACTTTCACAACATCATTACGTTCTACAGAGTAGCATTTGATTAGAGCACCTAGCGGCGGTCATTGACAAAGCCGCAAATAGAGCGTGCACTTCTAACATCGAATTTTGCCTGAATGAATAGTGCGTGATTTCATCATCAGACTCACGATTTGCAACAACATGGCAGCATCCATCCACATGCTCATAATTAGATAGCTGCGAAATGAAGAAATGCCATGATTTGTTTTTTAAGAAAAGGACAGTAGTGACATGCAATCATTTCATGGAATGGCCATTGACTAATATGCCAATGTTTTGTCCTTCTTTTGGCCATGCATGTATGGGAATGAGTGGGTAGCAGCATTCTATCCAATGTTTTTTTTGATGTATATCAGTATATCAACGTCAAACTGTAATTGCACTATATTGTATGGAAAGCGCATAAAGGTTCATCACAATGAAACTCTAAGCATATATATATATGTGTGTGTGTTTATGTACGTATTAACATATACAGGTTCCGCTTCGTCACTGAAACCTTCAGAAGGTGCTTTATTGAAAAAACAGTTCCAAAATAAAAGTTGAAAAAATCAAAATTTGAAAAAAATGGTGAAGTGCATTTAAGGTAATCACCGCTGTAAGCATGGGGCCTGCTAGACCCCATCCATTCAGCACTCCGTAGCGCTACCGAACGCTGAGTCCCTTACATGGCCGTTCTATGGGGCGAATTGTTTTGATCGCTTTAGAACTGAATGATTTTTTCAACTTGCATTTAAGATAGTCAAGTATGGGCATCCAGAGGTCCGTAGCGCTACCGAATGTCGTATGGACGGGGCCCGCCAGGCCCCATCCTTAGGACAGTGATTACCTTAAATGCACTTCACCATTTTTTTACACATTTGTTTTTTTTCAACTTTTTGTTTTGGAGCCAAACTTGGACATATCTTGAAAATCTCTAGACTTTAGTTTGTAACAATGCTGTGAGAAAAACATATTTTGTATGTGGCCTGGGTCCAACGTCGCCAAGACAAGTGCGATTCTAATATTTTGGAATAAGACTGCCTTAAATGAGCTGCTTTGTTACGAAGGCGGGTGTGGGATATTGATATAGCCGGGAAGACCCAACGCCGTGACTTTGTTTCTTTGCTTGTGTGAGCCCAAAATTTGAATGCATGCCTGCCTGTTGGGCAGAGGTAAGATTGATAGTTTGCGCAATCCTTTAACTACTGTATATCAGCAATCAAGTACTCATAATATACGGATCATTATTGCCGTTTGTTCTGCATCATTTTTAGATATCTTTAATGACACGAAGGACCACACAATTCAGTGCTGTATGGTGATCGCCGATGAGGTGACGGGTAATATTCAAAGGTGTGCCTCAGCATGGGGCCGGCAACAACCCTCAAAATCATGGAAGCGTTCATAAAAATCAAGGATAAAAGGGTTTCATAAGCAACTGTGCCCAAAACTTCTGACATGTCCGCAAACACCTTGTCGCGCGCGAGACTACCATCAAGACGTGAAGTCTGTGTTGACGTTGTGACACTTGACGGGTCCAATGTAATTTTGGGTGAGGGCTGTTTGTGTTCTGTGTCCTTATGTTTCCTTTCAACATAACTATGTTCATGGTCCTTGCGGCATTACAGTAGCTCTGCAGATAATCGATATTGCCATCACTCTTCAGAAATATTTTCCGATAAAAGTAAAGGACAAAGAATTGGACGGACTCAAAACGGCAAACAACTTTTGAGGTGCTCGATCACCACAGTTTTCTTAAGTAAATGGCAGGTATATACCACAACCATCCACAACCTAAAACATGTATATATCAGTTGTTGATTCTAGATGTCATGACACTCCAAAAATGGTGCCAACCCTGTGCTCTGTGCAAGCTAGAGTCACCAAAGAAGCTATGCCGGATTCAAGGAACATCCTACGTAATGGCAAGCGTTGTAGGTAGTCGTGTCGCGGGATCTCTTCTTTTGGGCGAAAAATCAATTGGATTATCCGATCATTTGGATTATATATTATAAATCAGCCATTTGCATTATATTTACCAGCACATCATTTCATTTGTCATGAATGGCATTTCGCAGGTCGAGATTGGCAAGAATATTAGCACAGAACAAAGTTGAAAAAAAGGATTTTGACTATTTGACTATGTAAAGTGCTGGCAAGTATATATCCACCCATAGTATGTTGTAGATCTCATATATAATCCTTTATAATCCATATATCCATATATATATATATGGTTGGTGGTTTCAAACATGTTTTTTTTTCCATAATATATGGGATAATCCTTCCCATTGACTTTCATTTTTTGCAGATGGTTATTGCACCACCAACCAGATATAATCCATATAACCCATATATACTCCTTTATAATCCATATAATCCTTTATAATCCATATAATCCATATAATCCGTACATATATATATTATATAGATGATTTCCCCATTAAAACCTCCATGTATAATGGATTTCCCATGGCTATGTTAAATAACCAGATGGTATATATATATATATAATAATATATGTTGTAGATCTCAGAATGGTTCCCCTTTTGTTTCCCCCAAAAAAGACAAAAGGCCGACAAGCCAACGCAGAAGCGAGGCGTTTCTGGACGCCTCTCTGGGTCTCCTGCTGCTGACGAGCCTTGGCAGCGGGGGGTGGTGGTAAAAGTGTTGGGATGGGTAGAAAAGGACTTATAAGTAATAAGTTCTACCGTTGTACCAGGTAGGTAAAAGTACGTACTAGATTTTGTTTATCAGTTATAAATTGTAAGTACTTATAAGATCTTATTTCAGTTATTCTTATGGCCCGAAATACCAGTTATCAGTACTTACTAGGTCAATCTTGGAGGGGTAGAAACTCTTTTGGTATCAATGGGATTATCTACGTTCACCAGCTAAGAATTTGTATTTTTTTTGCAGTGTATCTAAGATTGGCCATGTTACCTGTTATAAGTACTTATAACCCTATTTATGGAATATATAATCCCATAGAAATAACCTGTTATAGCTAATAAATAACCACAACTGTAGGCATAGCGTTCAGTTGCTTTCTAAGTGACTGGATTTCATAGTTTATGGTAGATATAACTATAGTAAAGGGGGGTTATAAGCCAACTTATAACTGGGGGGCACCAAGCACAGTTTCCTCCTATTACATACCCATGATATCCCACTATATCACAGTATTTGGTGGTTACAAGTTACAAGGTGATGTCCAATACTTAGCCAAGTTGGTTCTATACCTATAGCTTAAGTATGGTTTATCATAGAAATATATACATATAATTTATATTTACTGAATGGGCTTAAACACCAACAACTATTGCACTGGGGGGCACCACCTTGTATCTCCCATCTGAAAAATATGTTGAATTTCCAAGGTCAGTGGTGAACTTTGACGGCGCCGAGAAACAAAACATCATCGTGGCCGAATCGGCTTCTTGCTGAAGAACATCAACATGTGGGGCCAGTGTGGAGACACAAAGCACAAGCAAACACCATTGGATAATCATTTGGGTAAATTATAGTGACTTCACTGTGACCTCACTGGAACTTTGGTTAACAATGAAATTAACATTTACTCAGATTCATCCCTAAATGTTTATTTGTATGCATTTGTGGATGTCAACAATGAAAGTTAAAATCAACATGGTAAATTCATTGAATAATCATCTATAATTACAGTTTGTATGATTTGGGCATGAACTTTTGATCCTATTGCAAATATCATATCAAGTTGGTGATATATCCCATTATATCCCATTACATACCTTAATTCTCATTATCATCATCATTGTTAAGAGCTAAATGTGGATTTGAACCATGGCAAAATGATCTCCAGATGCAGACGGAAATCATGGGAAAAATCACCGACTTGGACTGGGATTTTTGGTGTATCCTTAAGGCAGCTACGGGCCATCAAAAAAAAACATGTTTCCTTCAACAGTTCGTTTTTGTTTTTTTTTCAATATACGCTCTGGCTATTTAACATAGCTATGGAAAATGACCCATTTATAGATGATGTGCCTATTAGAAGTGATGTTTTTCCATGGCAGTCACTATTCTAGGTCAATCTTGGATGGATAGAAACTAATCCAAAATAGTCTTTTGGTATCACTGGGATTATCTACGTTCACCAGCTATTTTTTTTGGCAGGGTATTAATCATGGTTAATCATGGTTGCTAACGGTTAATAACGATACATGTTCCATATTTGCCGTGGTCAAATTAATTGGATTGTATCGACCCAGTCATTGAGAAATGGTCATCAACCGATCAACATGGAGTTAAATACCCATTGTCTGGGTAAATTATAACGACCTCACTGCGACCTCACTGCGACCTCACTGGAATCATGATCAATAAGGGAAATCATTCCCAAATGACCTTAATTAATTCAGGTTAGGAACATTCCCATGAAAAGGGATGGATGACTACAAACCGTACTTTCATAGTTTTAACCGTAGCACACACACATCATTTGATCAAAAAATGATTTGAACAGCGTGGTTACAACAACTCTACAGTAAAAAAATCTGCCACTTTTTGGTGGTGATATCCTGCATCACTGGCAACGGCCGGGCAGGTCGGGATGCCCACTGATTATGAGAACCCCGAAGAAATCATCAACCAAGAGGGGTTTAGGAGCCCTTGCTCAACTGGTTGTGTTTCACCACAGTTATTGCCCTTTTTACAGCTAATGCCTTGAGATTATATTTCCTGCAACTGCTTGGTTATATACATATATACATACAGATATATACAGTATATATTTATATGGTAATAGATCAGTTAATTATGTTCAGCCAGTTTTAACTGTTAAGGGAGACACATGTGTTTCACCCCCAACTCCGGGCTATGACTTGCTCAGTTGGGCTTTGCCATTGTGGCGCTGCTGGTGCAAACCTTTGCGACAACGTTGGTGAAAGACATTTTGGGAGCCGCGACTGCGCTGGGGGTGATCTGAAGTGACATTCTCCACTTATGGCCCTTAACAGTTGTAACTGGCATTAAAAAACACTTTATATAAGATAGATATATATATATGTAACCTTAGTTGTAGGAGTTGTGATCCCATGTATAACTGTTGACGGCTAAAACTAACTGTATGATTAAGTTCATACATATGTGTGGGTTCCAAACACAGCAATCAAAAAAAAGTTGGTAATAGTTGGTGATTTCAGTCATTTGAAAAAGATGAATAGATCCATATCCTTTCTCCCATTCATATGAAACACCCCCTTTGAAACCATGGTTTAGTAGAAGGGGGGTCCAAATGGTGCTAATTTGTGGCAAACCGTTTTAGGGCCTAAGTTTGATATATGTTGTTGGAATCTGCATTATACTCCCAGTACATTCCCACTCATTTCCATGAGATATCATCTGGCTGCTGATTAAGGTATTCTTTTTATGCTCTCTAAATTTTGTTTCCAAAAATATATCATCTTGAGTAAGTCTAAGAGTTTGTGTTAGAAATATTTCACAACCTATCATCCCTGATTTCA
>Ga0126342_10019618_pt1 | contig 11461 bp, 10 predicted proteins | sample Cyp1metagenome_FD_92528 | JGI IMG/M metagenome (GOLD analysis project Ga0126342, IMG submission 92528) | Coral microbial communities from Lord Howe Island, Old Settlement Bay, Australia - Cyphastrea 1 metagenome | ecosystem: Host-associated > Invertebrates > Cnidaria > Coral ... | reverse complement strand
TCTCACAGACTCTCTCAGGCTTTCTCAGACTCTCTCCGACTCTCTCAGACTCTCTTTCTCAGAGTCTCTCTCAGAGTCTTTTTATTCTGAAGCTCTCTCTCAGACTCTCTTTCAGACTCTCTCTCAGACTCTCTCTCTCAGACTCTCTCTCCCTAAAAAGTTATGTCCTCAGTGTGTGCTTCACGACGCAGAGAAAGTAAACCAGTTTCAACTCAGAACGTGGAGTTGGATCGTCGAGCAGATCATGAATCTCAGGAGATTATACTTGACACCTGTCTGCGCAAAATATTGGAGGGCTTTTGAGCATGGATTTTTGATTGGGTGTGGTCATTTTTTTACAACAGCTGCGAGGAAGAGCCGCATCACTGAGAAGTGTTTGAGCATGCTGAGGAACAACATGTGCGGTGACACAGTCTAGCTATTTTGTTCTCGCTCAACAAAACATGGCCCACCCTTGGCATCAGGCCAGACGTGAAGGAGGCTCATATGCTTTGCGACCTCATTGTGAAGGTTGGCTGCAAATCCTAGTTCGCAAGGCAGTGTTCGAGTTCCATTCCATGTAGGCGTCCTCCATACACGTCTACGTGAATAAGGGCGTGGCAGCAGTTATTGAGGACGCTGCCGGTGCTTTTGCCGGATCAATCTAAACACGATTGGCTTGACACCTCTGCTTTTGTTGGTTCCAGACAAGACTTATGTGAACTCCCTCTGTTTGAAGGAGAGTGGCCAGATGGAATTGCAAGAACGGCTTTACCCACAGGAAACATTGCACATAGCCTGCCTGCATTGTGTGCCTTGAAAGCCAGATGGGAACTGCGTTATTGTCAATTAATTTGAAGCGGAGTTGTCATGAGGTTGTTGAAATTGTGTCAGCAAAAAGGAAGGCGTATCAGAAGCCTCAGAGTCATCATTTCACAAGGTAGCATATCACCTTTCGATATAATTCAATCCGATACTTGATCAGCAGAGATCAGTTCGAGTTCAAAAGATTGGTCATCAGAGTCCGTTTTGGCTTCAGTGATATAAATTCAACACCAGATCCGCTCTATCAACCTTTCCAATGTTAGCCCTTGAGATTCAGTCGTTTATGGTCATGGTTTACACCTGGATGGGAGATGATCAGAGGCATCGATTTGACTGCCAAGAGAGACTTGAGAATCTAGCCGATTGCATCAGCCGGGTGATCCGACACCTGGGGTCATCAAATTTGACTGAGCACTTGGGAGATTTGTGGATCCCAACTGACTTTTAAATTTTTTAGAGGGGTGGCTCAACCACCAACCAAGGGTTTTCTAGCATGGGGATACTCCCAAATCATCCAAAATAGGGGAATCATATCCCATTTTTTATATGTTATCCCCATGAAAAATCACAATATTTTTCAGAGGGGTGGCGAAAAACATATATTAACCATCATTAACCATATAATAACCATATATTAACCATTATTAACAGTATATTAACCACAATGGTAGGTATACCACCAACCAGTATCCGTCTGAATTCCATGCCATGGGCGCACACGGGACCAATAGCATCCACCCACCATTTGTAGATCATGAAACCCGAACGGGGAAACCCCCCATGGTGATTTTCCACATCTTTTTGGATGTGAAAACCCCGGGGTAAGTATGAGTTTCCATGAAATTCCATGAGGAATTCACAGAATCACCATAAAATTACCTTTCCACATGTGTTTCCCCATGTGTTTTCCACATCTATGTCATATCTATGCTGGTTGGTGGTTTGGAACATTTGGATTATTTTTCCATATATTGGGAATTTCATAATCCCAACTGACTTTTATATTTTTCAGAGGGGTAGGTATACCACCAACCAGATGAGTTTATCTCATAACACATGCTTGAGAACAGTAAGCCCTTATGAAGTTCCTGGATTATCCATGACACCCATGATCTATGTCATATCTATGTCATTATGTAAACGTTTACCCCAGAGCCTCCAAGTGCCATTCTTGGATCACTTGTCCGTGCTTACGACACGCTGAGGTCCATGTTCTTGTCAGAACTGCTGCCGTGTCCCGCGGAGCGCAAGGGGATGCCGTCTGGACGGTCAATGGCCCAGGGGATAAGCTGGGGATATGCCATCAATGGGTATAGAATGGGATATATCTGGGTAAATTTCATCACGACCGAACCCTGTTCTCCCGAACCCTGGAATCATGGTTAGTAAGGGAAATCATCCCCAAATGGCCGAACTATTCATGTTAGTGAATTATTATAATTTGCCCAGATATATGTATATTATATATTATAAGCGTATATTATTGTATCTGAATATATATATATATATATAACTATATATAATTATACAAATATGTACTATATGGGTGTATATGCCATCAGTCCATATGATGGGTATATACCATATGATGGGTGTATTTGTCAATGTACTTCATGGACAATGGATATATGCCATCAATGGTGTATATATATATATGATATGTATATATATATACACTATATGGATGTATCTGAACATAGGGTATACCTCCAAAAACAATCTTAATTTAATAGAGTAATTGGATGAACATGATGATTTTTCACAATTTTTGGGGTGATCCATTTTCAGACAAGCGATATAGCCATAGTGGTATGTGGGTGTCTGAAATGGGGTACACGCCCTGAATGGACACTAAATCAGGGGCAACATGGAGAAACCGGTGTGAACACCGGTTGGTAACACGCTGAACTGACCCCATAAAGTTGGGGTGTCCAGAATTTTTTTTGTGAGGCCACAATCCAAAAAGTGGGAGTCACAAAAAAATAGACCTATTCAATAATTTTTTTTGGCAATTGTCAATTGTTTTGTCGGGCCCCCTCCATTTGTACATCCAGATTTGTGACCTGAGAGACTTGATCCTCATCTGCATGATTCCAGCATTTTCCAATGGGTAAAGCAATGTTATAAACCAGCCATGACTGGGAATAGTTTATACAACCTATAAAAATGGTGATTTGGGGGATGGTTTATGACATTGTCTTACCCACATATCATATGTATTTGATGTTTTGTTGATTTTTCTGATGTTGTTGTTGTACAACATGGATGATTACATTTTTTCTACATGAAACAAACCATCCATATCCATTTTTTGTAAGTTAAACCATGGTACATTTTTCCAATGACAAGAAGACCATGTTTTTTCACTTTGGATGTACTGGGTCCTGGAGACAAGCCACATGGATGGCTTCCCTGGATTTCACGGTGGTTTTTTTCCGATGACGCTCCGGTAAGCTTAGGTAACCTGAAAAACCAATGACGCCCCGGTAAACGTTTACAGTTTGCGAACTGGAAAATGGCCCATTTATGGTTGATTTACCTATGAAAAATGGTGATGTTCCATAGTTATGTAGACGTTTACCAGAGGGTAATTATCATAGTCTTAGAATGTCATAGATACTCCAACCTCAAACGGGAAGGTTAGCATGATAGTCACGAGGCAATAAGATTACCAAACCAATAGCGGGGTCCATCATTTTTGATCGGTGTCTAGCAATCATCTATGACATGATGAATTCTGCGAGAAATTGTAACCTCTTGTCAACAGTGGAACCACGGCTGTTCACAGACAATTTTGCCAGTTCTATCATCATGGGAATTTCGCCACCTCCTAGGTCGGTGACCAACAATGAGAGTTGATCAAGGGCTTAACATTTATTCACCACCAACAACCATGTCTCTTTACAAGGGCGAGTCTTTCCCATCATGGCGGGTTCACCGACCTGGTGGGGTTGAATCCCAGGTTGTCCTACGTTATTGTTGCTCAACGGCCCGCTTTTTGCTTGGCTATGTGATCATGAAACGACCGACCTTTCACCTCAAATGTTACCTTTTTCTCAGGTAAAAAAATGGATCAAAACCATCAAGACCTATTTCTATCATTTTTGCCGGTGATGAACAACTACCACCATAACTGGTTGGTGGTTTGGAACATGTTTTATTTTCCCCAATAGTTGGAATGATGATCCAATCTGACTAATATTTTTCGGTATTTTTCAGGGGGGTTGAAACCACCAATTAGATAATTCCAGCTCTAAACTGGGGTGAAAACCAATTCTGCCAGGGTGAACTGTCCCCCCATCTAAGATTGGCCATGTTCCATACTTGGAGGTCCCGTTGTAAATGATTATGTATATATATATATATAACCATACAAGTTGAGGCCCCCCAGTTATGAATTGGTTTATAAACCAATTAACCTAAATGTTAACCCAAGGCAGTTATGTGCGTCAACATCTCGCGATTTCGTTTGGGGGGCCTCACCTGCGAAAAACCCAGGCGAAAAAGTGAAGGAATTTTGTCTCATGGCTCCCTGGCAAGATATTTTTTGGGTGGAATTCAAATGGGAAAAACGATGGAATTAACAGCACTTATGGGGACCATTCAGAAAATCCTCATTTGGACTGTGAGACTCATCCGTGTTTCATGGGAATGAAGTGTATTTCATTGGGGGAATCAGCCATAAATATCCATAAATCCTCATTTTTCATGGGAAACCATCCATAAATGGGACTTGTTTCATGATCGCTGGAATCCCTTTGGGTCGCTTTTCTGGGACCATGGGATTATGGGGATGGGTGTTTTGGGTGATGGATGAGCTTCAACTGGACTAGCTCTAGCCCTACTCAAGCCTACTTCTACCCTCTGGTAATTTAACATAGCTATTGAAAATGGCCATTTATAGTGGATTTACCCATTGAAAATGGTGATTTTCCATAGTTATGTTAGTTTACCAGAGGGTAAACCACTTTCAAACTGGGATGAACCACCAAGTATGGTGGTTCACAGAAAGGACTTGTGTCAGAATACTCACCGAAAAATCACGGTATTTAGATAGTTCCAATGCCTATGACGTCGCACCAGGCAAGGGATAAGAACTTCTGCCAAGAGGTTTCTCGAGTGGATAGTTCTCAGTTACCCTCCAGTGTCATCAAACGTGGCAATGGAAGAATTCATCATTTATAGGTTATTTTCCCTTTAATTAAACCCATTGAGTTCGATGATTTAGCGAACGACACCTCCATTTTCGATGGGTTTTTTTCCAGCTGGCCACATTTGCTGATGGCGTATCCGATAATATCCTGAAATTGTGTTCCAGTCGTCTCTAGCGATTGAAAACTCCTGAAATCTACAAAGTGGGGCCCCCCTAGATTTAATCTAGATAGCTAAGGCTAAGTTGGTTTGTAACTCCAATAACTATCAATAGGTATGGTTTATGTTACACAAAGAAACAATTGATAGTTATTGGAGTTATTGTTTATCAATATATATATATATTTTATAACTATGGTTTGTGATTCACTATGATATACAAAATAATCATAGTTATAACCTACAATTGTGATACCATAGTTATTATAACCATAGTTATACCATTTTTTTCTCCTATGGTTTGTGAATCTGCTTTATAAACCCACCTTGGTTTGTGGAAGTCCCAGGCCTCACGACGTCGTCGCGTTTAGGACATGAGCTATGCCAACCGGGGCGTGGACAATTCCAGCGGCACCACGTCGACGGAGCACATCTACAAAGTGCAATGGCAAATACCCATGTACACTTTGAAAGTCGATCTGAAGAAGAAACTTGGATGAATTAAGTCGATCTGAAGAAGAAATTTGGATGAATTTAACATGAATTTAATTATTTAATACAGATCATATGAGAACCTTGGAGCAATTTCATGGAATTTTTATATCAATCACAGGGGGGTCAACCGCGTCCGCCGGTCAACCAACCGTCGAAATGATCTGCCAAAGAATGTAGGTTGATTAAGGGCTTAGTAGCCATCAACAAACTAATGATCAGCAGTTATTACTCAGATCATCTATCATTTGGTGGGTCACAGGAAATTATGCAAGTTCAGGTCGGGCATTGTGATCAGTGCATCAACTTTCCATACTTTGTGCATTATGGATATAGACATATATAGACCATCATAGACCTAACAGTCTCGCATTGGAATACGACAGACCAGGCATTCTTCTGTGATTGCTTGTAGGGTTACCCCAGCCCGTTGATGTCTCCCAGTCCTTTCCGCTTTTGGCTGTCGGTCAAGCTTGAAAACATGGGGGCTTTTATGTCATAGAACGTCAGGTATGCCACATGTTCACAGGCCATGTCAGTTATCCTCTGGTTATTTAACATAGCCATGGAAAATGGCCCATTTATAGATGATTTTCCCAGCTATAAACCTCCATTTATGAGGGATTTTCCATGTCTAGGTTAAATGACCAGATGGTAAGTTAAATTTCCACATGTTTTGTTGTCAAACCAACGTTTGATGTTTGATGGTCCGCTATGATTCTCAATTTAGTTTACATCCCCGACGTTTGACGGTCAAATTGCATTCAATTGCCATTTGTGTTGTCTGAACTGCTGTTGGATGCTTAGTTCATCGTAAGCCAATCAAAATCCGTATTTCATTCAATGGCAATTTCAGGAACCTAAATTGGAGGTACCTACCATATATAAGGCCTATATAAGGCCTATATAAGTACCTCCATTTTAGGATCCTGAAATTCCCATTGATTCATTGAGTCCCTTGATGACTGTTGGCTACACATTACATCCCCTACATCAGCTGCTTCTCTCTGCTGATTTGCTCTTTTACCCCATGAATTGGTTGCTTCGATTCCCTAATCTTCCCGTTAAATCACCATTGAATAAATTTTGAGTCACCATTTAAATCGTCATCTTGGTCATATTCCATCATATTCCAATGATTTCTGATCTTTGAATTTTCATGTTGTTGCTTGTATCTCCGTGGTTGCTGGTTTTGTACCTTATTTTGGTGAGAAATTCTTCCCTCGGTCCAGGAAGACCACCCTGAATCAGATCGCCGAGCGGCTTTTACAGAGTGAAGATCTGCGGGAGAGGCCCATCTTCGCCTGCGGCATTCACTTGTGCAATACGTGCCTTGGAGGAGTTTGCCATGGTTGATGAGTTCTTTTGATAAAGGGATTCAACCATCATTGAAGCCTGATAAATTTGGAATCCATTGATGAACAACCCAGGGATTTAACCATCATGGTGGGACAATTGGGGTGAAACGTTTTAAAAAAAATGCTGTTTCACCATTAGTTTTGACATGTGTTGACAAAGTTGACCTTGGGTACGGAGTTGATATTTTTTTTGGCGTTTGGACTTGGAGTTTTGTGCTTCTTAATGATATATTTTACAGCATATGTTCTATTTCATGTTATCATTCTAGATGATATTATGAGTGATGTTCCTGGTATATAGTCGTAATGATGACAACAATGATGATGTTACTTTATAAAGACCGCCAACATGTGTCGATTTACCTTGTAATTTACCACATTTGTTATCCCTTTGGTATCATCGACTGGCAAGACCTCCAACGTGTGGGAGTACGTGAGTTGGTTTTTTCCCCCGTGTCAACTAGAAATCACAATGGGATGGAATGTGGGTACATTGCAATTGCATAAATTTTTCCGTATATTGGGAACAATCCTCATCCCAACTGACAAACTCCATCATTTTTCAGGGTGGCTCAACCACCAACCAGCCTATTCCTAGTGAACGTCCCACGAATCATGAGAATCATCATGCGATAGAATACGACCTTCCATCTTTTCCCTACTCAATTCCTAGTCCTCTTTTTAAATGTCCTTTTAATAGTAAAAGCCTATGTTTGATGGTAAAACATGGTAAAACCGTTAAACCCTAGCCTCATTGTTGGTACCCGACCCGCCGACTCACCAGGTTGGGAATCCGTGCTGCGCAGCTCTTCAATGAGAATGCGGAGGTGTTTTTTATGCGAGACCCCACTGGGTAGATGTTCGCTTCTCTTTAATAGGTAATGATATAGCCATGATATAGCCATGATATAGCAATTATAGCCATTATAGCTTATCTTTATTAAGTATCATATGAATAGGTAATGATATAGCCATGATATACATAAAATAATGGTTCCGGTATGGTCCGGTTCAGAACCACGATACCCGGATGGTGAATGGATGGAGTACTATTGGGATGGTCGTCGATGACCTAATTAAATATATCATGGGTTACGTAAGGATATCATGAAATAAGGCTACACTTATTATGGAGTTTCTTAGTTTCTGGGTCAAAATTGGGTAGCCCATATTTAGATAATAATACGTGTATTCAAGATTTTTTCTGTGGTCTCGTAGGGCTCAAACTTTGACTCAAAGCCAATTACTGCACCCCTTTTTTAGTGATGAAGATCATTTTTCTATCCCAGATGCCATACATACTGCTGGAATATAAACACCTACAAAACTGGGCAAATTTTAGGGCCCAGTTTTGTAGGTAAATATGCCAGCACCATGGAGCACCTGGGTTCCTGGATCTATTGGGATGATCGTCACATTGATACATGGGGATGGGTTTAGGTACCTGGAAATTGTCCCATCGTTGGGGAAAAAAAACATCCAACTAATAATGGAGATATCTGACAAAACCATTGGGAAACCATTGGGAAACCATTGGATTTATGGTGATGAAAATGGAGATTTAAGCAGCACAAATGAGGATACTATTAATAGGAAATACCCTCTTGTAAACGTTAACAAAAAACTATGGAAAATCTGAAAATCACCATGTTTAATGGGAAAATTCACGAACTTTCTATGGGCCATGGCTTCAATAGCAAACTGTAAGAAATTACCGGCTATTTACGAGTAATTATGTAGGCTGCCAGGGTTTTAACTTATCCCCATTGAGAGATATAACTATAGTATCGTAGTGTATGATTACTGTAGTTTTTAGAATGGCTGTATGAAACAGCACACATAACCTGGTTGGTGGTTTCAAACATGAATGGATTATTTTCCATTTCATTTTTTTGGGATAATTTCATCCTTCCCATTGACGAACTCCATCATTTTTCAAGATGTCTTTTTAACCACCAACCAGATATATATATATTATAAAACATTATATATATATATAGATACTAACTAAGCAGCTATTATATATATATAGACACATATATCAATGACAAGATTATTATTAACCGTCATTAACCATATAATAACCATACATCAACCAGTAACTCAATGACCCGTCCCCACGTTATCTGCAGCCAGGTCTCAGGTTTTGCCTTTGTGCCATGCTGCTTTCCCACTTCTCGGCATGTGGCGCAGCAAGTCGTCTACCAGCCACTCGGGGTATCCGGCAACCGGCTTGGGCAACGTTGGACTCCGGCATCTTGGGGATGCACCAATAACCATAAGATACGTACCCTCTGGCAAACATACACAAAACTATGGAAAATATGGTGATTTATTGGAAAAATACGGGAAACATGGTGATTTATGGGAGATACCCTCTGGCAAATTAACATAACTATGGAAAATCAATGAACATCACCATGCTATTAATGGGTAAATCAACTATTTCGACTGGGCCATTTTCCAGTTCGCAAACTGTAACAAATTACCAGAGGGTAATTATAATGTGGTTATAATGTATGTTTATACAGTTAGAATATATGAAATCATGTTTGTTCATCATGATTCACGGGTCTATACGTGGATTTCATAACCATTAGAAAAACAGTCAGACTGATGGGAAGAACCTAGAATCCTAGAATATACATTCATGGTGCTAACCACTCACAATGCCTAGGATTTCCCTTTTAGCTTTCAGAACCTTTGTTTCGTGTACTGGTAGTGGACCAATGGAGGAAGCTGCTATTCACCGCATGGCAACATCGATCAGCCAGCTTACACTATGTCAAGTTTCCATGGAAGAGATTCAAGCCTCTGCTGATTTATTGGAGAAAGCCAGTCGCCAGTTAAGAAATGTCCCAGGAGTTCTGCCCCAGTACATCACCAACCTGGAGTGTGCAACACGTCATTTGCACCTACTTCTTCGAGAGTTGTACCGCCTCAGTGAGCAGTGAAGTCAGAGAAGCACAAAAGGCACTCCTGCTCCTGCCACGCACGCGGCAAGGCTCGAGTACCTCTTCTGATGAGCAATACGAAATGCGAGCCATCCCAGTTGATTATGACGAGCTACAGGAGCATTAGCGAAGCTTCCTCAGAGATGATGCTGATGTGGGACAAGACCGCCTGAGAGGATTCTGATAGTTGAGTGACGCCACTGTCAATGAACGCATGATGCATGTGCACAGTGTAATGCCAATAGATAGATGTTCAAAACAAATACAGAAATATAAGTATGGTCACATATGATTACACGAAACTGCGTGAAGTCAAAAAAAACGTTCAACTGGTAAGAATAATGGAGATACGATCAGCATCGATCAGCTGAATGATGGGATGCTTTTTCAACATTGGGGGAGAACATTGCTGGTGGTTTGGAACATGAATGGATTATTTTTCCATATAACTAAACGGTTAAGGGGTGGTTGCGGGCGTGCGTTTTTACGCACGCTTTTAGGCTTTCCTTAGGGGGTTCTCTTGAGTCTGTAGCCTCCCGCGTCTTTCCTCCCTCCAGTCTCCCTCTCCAGCTGCGTTTCTTTTGCACACTGCGCGCGCCTGCCAGTCACAACGGCGATGGAATATATTTTCCACGCAAAAACACCACTTGCACATGCCAGCGCCTGCCAGTGACAACGGCGATAGCGTATATTTCTCCACGCAAAAACGAAGTCACCTGCACCTTCTCTGGGTTCCGTCTTCTGGTCCTGTCGAAGCCGGCGCCTGCCACATACTAATTAAACCGCCTCTCCGTGTACAGTCTCAGCCGCCCCCCCTGCTGGCACGCTGCTGTAGCATTTTGCTGTGCGGAGATTGCGGAACACCGTCAGGTGGAACCTGCATCCTTTGCCACCAATCTGCGGGGGGAGTTCTGGGGCTCGAGCTATTCGGTCTCCTTCCTGCAGGATTCCCTGGCGCAGGCACCCCAGGCGTGTTGTTCGCTGCACGCTCAGCTACAACCTCTGACGGCAAACGCAGCATGGCAAGATATGGCAAGCGAGGCAAGGGAAAAAAAGTATCTCTTTTCTACCATCTAGGCTACCATGTTGTCTCTGTGCGCTATATGTATGTCATGCTCTTGTACGTTCTCTCTGCTACGGTCTCTCTGTTTATTCTCCTCTCCCCCTCCCTGGATGCGCGCACCCAAACGGCCACAGTGGCGTATAGCTGCTTTGCGACCTGTGTCAGACGTCTGTGTCTGCGTTTCCCTAGACATGTAATATTTGGACTATGACCCGGATTATACGATGTGCCTATGCAAACATGTGTCGTACTAAAGATGTACTATCCCGAACCACGTAGTATTACCCATCACCACATATTATTTTTTGCACACTTTATGTTTCTCTATACCTAATATCCATATATATATATTATATTATAATGGCAACATCGGATTAATCAACCCCCCCCTGGTAGGTCAGTCGGACCTTCTGGCTAGTTTTCTTGACCACCCCTTAATAATAAGCAACTCTGAACCATAAAACTTTGGATATGGCTTA
>Ga0126342_10019617_pt1 | contig 11461 bp, 6 predicted proteins | sample Cyp1metagenome_FD_92528 | JGI IMG/M metagenome (GOLD analysis project Ga0126342, IMG submission 92528) | Coral microbial communities from Lord Howe Island, Old Settlement Bay, Australia - Cyphastrea 1 metagenome | ecosystem: Host-associated > Invertebrates > Cnidaria > Coral ... | reverse complement strand
AATGCAACCCCTCTCAGGAAATCAGCGCCCGGACCTCCTAACAGCTCTGATGAACATGTCTCTTGCACTGCGCCTGCCACGGAAAATGCATCTTTGCAGATCCTCTTCAAATGTCCCACGCCTGCCATCGCTTTTGGAAATGCTACAAAGCCCTCCGTTTTGCTCACTTTTGACAAGGTGCACAATCCCCTGCGCCTGCCCCGCAACACGACATCTGAACGTCCAAAAGTGGACGGAACCCCTGGTTTTTTTAATGTGTTGACTTCGAAATGTGCTTTGCGCCACAACAGCGTACACTTTTTCGACATCTCAACTTCAAAAAGTGCTCCGACCGTGAAGTGTTTTGTGCATTTTGACTTCGACATGTGCTTCGCGCCACAATGGCGTGCAATTTTTCATCTCTCATCTGGCCAGCTGGCTCCGCACCCATCGCTTTAGCGAACCTACTTTTCGACCCTCCGGAGCCACAAATCATTGGAAAAACACAGTGTTTCGTGACTTTCCTTTTCGCGCACCTGGATCTTCTTTCTTCTGAGACTTTCTCTTTTTTGATCTTCTTTCTTCTTCTCTTCTCTTCTCTTCTCTGACTCTTCCCACCTCTGCTTTTCAATATTTGTCCAGTTTGACTTCTAAACTTCCTTCGACCATGATTTTCCCATGAATACCTCTATCTAGTCAAGGGAAATCCCCATGTAAACTCTGACGCCCGCTTGCGCGGGTCCAAGTCGCCTGCAGCAACGCCTGAATCTTCGCCGTGAGCTCCATGAGTTCCGTTGCCACCAGATGCTGCGCCGTGAACTTCGCATTGCCGCCCTCCGCAGGCGACGGATCTGTGTTCTCGCTGCCTGCCCAGCAAGGATGGGAGGGTTGACACAACACCAAATAGACAAGATAGACATGTCCCAATGTTTCTTGGTTAGCACTTCGATTGTGATTTGATTTTGATTGTCAACATTATAATTGTAAGATACAGTATCATATATGTCAAACATGGGTGGTTCTAAGTGGCGAAATTATGAACTGGTACTGGAACCATTGAATCATTAAGTATGTATATAAATATATACATAAACAAGGGAATGTATGGGTCCAATATCGAAGAATGGGTGGCAAAATGCTCAAAATGACCAAAGAAAAATATCAAAAAGTGGCTTGGTTGATTCATATATATATAATAATAATAAATAAAAATAATAATGATAACAATAACAATAACACTAACAACAATAATAATAACAACAACAATAACAATAATAATAATAATTAATAATAATAATAATACTAATAATAATATATAATAATAATAAATATCATAATAATAATAGTAATAATAATAATAAATATATATATATATATACATAGAATATATATATATATAATATAATATATATATATATATTATATATGTATTTATAATATAATATTATACATAATATAATATATACTGTATATATATATGCATAACTATCTATAATATATGTACAACTCGTCAATCAAAAGAAGCTATATAATGTTCAACTTGACCTACTGGGCCATCTTGAAGTCGGACATTGGGTACGGGTCATAAATCAAAGCCATGTGAACCACGGAGTCATTGATTACTTTAAAAGGTTCGATCCCCATTGAACCACCAGCATTTGGGGATTGAATGTTGAAGCACCAAGAAACACATGGTATGTTCAAGCAACAAACACGATATTGTTCCCAGGGCTAGGTTTGTTCTTTGTCCTTCAAACTCTGAAAACACATATGAATAAATAAATAAATAAATCAATAAATGAATAAATAAATAAATAATAATATATATATATATATTATCTATATCTATCTATAATATATTATATCATATTCAATCGAAACAATACAGAACAACTCAACTGTTTTCCCAAGCAACAATGCAACATTTTAGCGCCAAGGTGCTCTCCTGGTTGCCTTCCTCAGCTTCTTCCAGCGCGCTTGCAGGTGCAACTACCACTGCATCCGTCTGGGTCTCAGCACCTGGACAACTGCCCATTTAGTTCGATGATTTTCCCAGCTAGAAACCTTCATTTAGTTTGGGGATTAATAAGTTCCTCAATTATGTATGGAATTATATGGATAGAGAATCATCAAAAATGGACCATGAACATCCATGAACTATCAACTATGGCAATGGACAATCATTTATAGATACTTATTACTATAGGTTATAGATATTTAGTTCGATGGATTTTTCCAGCTTCGGGGATTTCCCAGCCACGTTCGGGATATGATTTGAGGTGGTTAAACATTGGAGTCTTTAACAGTCATAAGTCAGGAACAAAACCCCCATTTATGACATTTATGACATTTATGACATGATAACCCCCATTTTACAAGCATTAAAAAAACACATAGGTAAAAGGCTTTGAGTGTAGAAAGCGTGGAAAGCATCGTGCCTTTGGCGCTGATTTTGGGATCCATTTTTTCGGGTATGGGCTGCAGTTCCACATCCTTCCAGTCGAATGTTTCCTCAATGTTTCAGTGCTTTATTGCTTTATCAGAATGGTGAAAAAAAAAGCATATCATAAATTCCCATTTTGGGGTGGTTGCCTTTATAGACACAATAAACGCCTGGAGCCTCCCACTGTCATCTTCTTCTGGATGCTCTTTCCATCAAATCCCCTAGACAATCCAATATTCAACGCACTACTTGCTAGCTTGATAATGCTTTACGTAATTACAACTCAAACGAAAAAGACAAGGCAAGCATGCGGATAACTATGGAAAGTCAGATATGGTTCACTATTCACTTTATCCACACAAATCACATCATATCCCATTTCAATCGGTTGAAGTAATCAAATAGTCCCACAAAGCCTGGTGTTATAAAACCAATTTTAAAACCAATCACACGGATTCAAGAGGGGTATTTCTTACTGGCTCACTTAAGAACCAATGGTCAGCCTGTGCTCAGCGCCAAGTAGCTGGTCTGCGATGCTTCTGTTTGTGTGGCTTCCTCACAGGTTTTGACCTCGGGTGCATATACACATAACTGTATGTGTATATATATATATATATTCAGGTGTGTCTGAATATGAGGTGATGTTAAATCCATATAAATCCATCTACCTATATCTGGTTCTTTAAAAGTGACCTTTTCAACCACCAAATCGAGGTCACTTCACCACCTCAAAAGGATCGAAGAACCTGGTACAGGACGACGATAAACCCTGGAATTTTTGGAGTCCATCCTTTTTGGGCGGTTACATTTTTTGAAACACCCCATACAATGTCAACCCCGCTTTAATGAACCTTGGTCGATTGACTAGGGGGGCTAACCCCAAATAGTGATAGTCTGCAATCCAGAACACTATGGTCATTACCATCGAACATAGGGATAGACCCTGTAAATCTGCTCTTGAACCAAGTCCGGGAATGAATGCAAGCTAAGTCAGTGCCAAACATGACCGATTTTGTGCCCCCTTTGATACAGCCAGCATTATAGCCAAGTGCAGTGCAACAAAGGTGAACCCCAAAAACAAAAATTACCCTGCTTGTGGCTACCGTATCATGTACCGACAATAAGTTGGGGCAACCCTGTGATTATATATTATTTGTATCATTATTGTGATACCGTGTGTCTTTATTCTACTATCGTCATTATTTTTCGCAATATGTATATCTATGTATATATATATACAATGTATCCTATGAATTCCTTGGCCAAATTTAGATACCTGCATTTACTCATGTTCAGCGGGTTACTCTATATATAATGTATATATCCTATAGGATCAAAACGGCAAAACCATCAAGAACCTAGACTACCCTTGGTCAGTCTAGTTCCCCAGTTATTTACTATCACTAGAAAGACTTATTGTCAGATATCATTATTATGATTACTTTTATATGTGTTTACACCATCCATGAATAATATCTTAAACACAATGCACAACACACTCTATCACTCTATCTATCTAATCTAATCTGATCCAATCTAATCTGATCTAATCTACCTATACATAATTAATATATAAATGATTAATATAATATACACATAATATATATATACATAATATATATATATAATATAAACATTATACATATATAATCATATAATATTATACATATACTCCATCATTTCACGTGGCCAGGCACATTGAATTTGGCTTTCTCTGCTTCGAGAGCGTTCTTCTCGGCGACCAATTTGTTCTTCACCTGCCTTACGGGATTTCACCACCAGGGAGAACCCGATAAGCGACCGGCAAACGAAACAAACAAACGGAGACAAAGAACTTGGAAAGTTAAATGATACCCAACTTCGTACTATCTTGATATGTGGTTCATTGATGTTCATTGATGTTCATTGTGGTTTTCTTAGTTGCCCAACTTGTTATGACAGCAGTGATAGGGAAGTGGTTGACGACGTTGACGACCTGCACATTGCCAGTAAAGCTCCAGGCCACAGCCTCATTTGGACCATCCCAGTTATTGAATAGACAACCAACCAAAATGTGGTTAAAAACAAAACACAACAAACAAACAAACAGTTCATCATCACATTTTTATGGGTGGGATGTTGATATTGTTTTATATTGTTTACCATCCCCAGTCATGCTAGGTTTATGTATTGGGTGAATCCAAGATTCTTCGAAACTGTTGTGCTGGTGTCCCGTCACCTGTTCCTCCGTCCGAGGGACGCCAATTGACGCTTTTGTGTCGCCAGCTGCTGCTGGACTTTCTTACACTTCTCGCTGAAGTCTGCTCGCTCTTTGTCGATCCTATGGTACGGTATGCGGAGACGAACAAAACAAGAGGTGTCAAAGATGGTTACCCTGGGGCAAACTAACATAGATGTGGAAAATCAATGAACATCAGCCATTTTAAGAGGTACTTCATCCATAAGTGGGCAATGTTCCAAATTTATCTTAGCTTACCGTAGGATACTTATAATATTCTTGCAATGAGGTTGAAACAGGATGGTTCAAACTTGATCCGGCCAAGGATGGACCTTCCGCGAACTATGCAGTGAGTCCAGTACTGGACCACTTTGGTAGGGGATGAACACCCTGGGAAGTATGAATTTCAATGATAGAGTGCGGATGTTAGCCCGTGGTAGATCGTGGTAGGCTTGGGACCAAAGCAAAGGCAAAGCTTAAACTTCGAGGTGTCAAGGTGTATCAGCAAATAAAGTCTGAAGCTTCGCTCCATGATTCATGGGGTCTGTTCGCGCGTCTGCCTTCAGGTGGTACTTCAACACATTCTGTTTTGCCCCTTGCGGATTTATTCACTGGGTTGGTTCCTGGGGATTCTCCAAGTGTGTGAAGTGGAATGATTCCTATACAAATTATACAACCAAACAAGTGCAACCCCTTTTCACGAATGGTCAGCTAAAACATTGCCTGGTTAGGTCGGTTAGATCCCGATGATTTGCAGTCTCTCCGAAACTCTCTTGGTTCTTAGAGAAATGACATCATTGTCTTTCACATTCACATTTCTGGGTCCCTGTATCTGCTCACATTTGATATGTGTGTCTCCATGTCTTGTGGCCCATCAGATTTTCATTGGATTTTCTGCTGCACTGAGTTGGGCTTATGAGAAACAATAACAAAAATTAACAATGTAATCACAGAAAGTGACGTTGGTTTCTCGATGATTGGTTCAATGGCCATTTCAGGAACCTAAATTGGAGGTACCTACCATATATAAGGCCTAAATTTCAGGGAATATCCCCACAAAATATAGCCTTATATGGTACTAACGTACCTCCATTTTAGGATCCTGGAATTCCCATTGATTGGTTTCTTCTAACTTATGCTACCTTGGACTATGGCTCGGAATTGAGAATCTGCAAATCGTCATGTTGGAAAAAGTGTCCCCAGATGATGATCCACCACTTATGTCAACGCTCAAAGATCTCAAAGGATGTCAGGAATTCACCAATAAATCGATCGGATTGCCAGGGACACCACTTCTATTCATGTCTTGTCAATGGAAATTCCTTGAGATGGCAATTCTTAGATGCTGTCAAAAACTAAACCACTGGATAGTGTAAATATCTTCCCATCAAAACATCATCATAACAAAGACATAAAGACATAAAGCATGCAACTATCCAACTCACCAAGTGTTTACCCACTGTTTGTATAATTTGCCGTGAACAAATCCCGGTCCCAGTTTTGTTGCTTCAACCACCCCTGTTTTGATGAACTGCACCCCCAACGCAGCACAGACTCTCAGCACGCAGCTGACTCATCTCCAAACGCTGTGACCTCTGTGGCAGACTCTGTGGATGGGAAATTGATGGGCAACGGAGATCCTCCATTGATGCAACATGATGAACATACCCATAGGATCCATGTATGCCATATATGGTAACATTTGGGGTATATTGATGGTAAATGTTACCATATATGGCATACATGGATCCTATGGGATATGAAACGATCTACACATATATACATATATATATATACATAAAATATGGATGGCTCCTCCAAAAACAAGTCTGGAAACGTGATGGTACACCCCCCCAATGATATATATATATATATATGATATAATAAATATATATATATAATAGTACTAATACTGAAATGAACATGGCTGTCCAAATTAATTATAATAAACTGATAAAACCCACATGTCCCGTTGTTATAATAAAACATTGAGTTTTTGAGACACTCGTCTGGTATCTTTGTTTTTCTTCATTTCACATGGAATCTATATACTGTAAAGCAACAAACATGACGGTGGGATACAATCATATGTCATATGTCCTTTTCAATGGGGATGCATGATTTTTTGGTTTGTCCAAGAGTTGATTATACTCAATATGTGTCAATGTAGAGTAAAATGTGTTTTAAACCATGAACAAATCATGGGGCTCCCGATGTTTTGCGCAATCCAATTAACCAAACCATGGGAATTCCTGCCAGATTCTCCCTAAACTTCCATAGGTCAGGGTTGCTCTCTCGCCACCCCACTGACATTTGGAGGGGGAAGTGGCTGTAGGTAAGGAGGTAAAACTACCAACTTCCCCCCTCTTGGCTACGATTTGTTGGAGCAACACTGTGGTTGTTTGGTAGCAACCCTAAGCTTGAAAAATGGTGAACCCTATAACGTTACCATGTTTTCCATTCTTCCCCAAAAGTGGATATCTTGTGCCTATGCATTGGAGCAGCATAGAACATGAATTCATAGTAGAAAAAACTGCCAGCACATCTCTGTGCTGAGAGGTTTTACACAACAGCTATTCGGCCCAGACACTCCAATTGACGTTGTGATTGATCTTGGTTCACCTGAACTTCTGCCCTCTGCTTGTCCTAACGACTGCGACAACTGGAACCGGAATGGATGTTTACCCATTGCTTTCGACGTCTGGGACTATTTGGGAGAATCACCTTTTTGGATGCAATGCCAAGGTTTCAATCCATGAACTAGAAATCAAAGTCCAGTCTTTGGTCCCTTCAACGAGTACCATATGTTCTGGTTTCTGGATGTGGTTTGTGGATCCATGTTGAAACACTGATTCTTGTGTACCTCATCGTTTGGTTCTTTTGCTTCATCTATCGGATATTGATTGTCAGGAATCCGAACCTGTTCATTGATGTAGTGACTGAAAAATGCTGTGCAGAAAAGACGCCGTCTGTTAGAACAAATTAGAGAAACGCCGAAGTGCCCAAGGCCCACTATTTCGTGGTTTCAACATTCAATGACCTATCATGACCGATCCACAGGAATAGTTATTGCTGCACAAACATCCTGACAGATCTATAAATCTACAAAATACATGTATAATATGTGCGAGTATACATTCGGGATCATCCGAGTATCTATATTTATAATATTAATTAATATTATATAATATTATATATATATATATAATTATATATATATATATGTGAGTGGCGGACAAACATATCTATATACTACCCGCAATGGACATGGCAAAAGTGGGTGGTCCCCTACCGGTTGTGAAGGTGTGTACTTCCATGCTATGTATGAAAATAGGGTATGGGTAAGTGGGTGGCCCCCTATCGGTTGTGAAGGTTTTCGCACAAATTTGAACATCCCAAGTCCACTCCCTACTACTTTAGTTTTCCGATAATCTTGTCGGTTGCTCATGTGATTATCTTGTACACACATAACCCTGGTACTGATCTTGGGACTGTAGCACGGGCACAGGTCCATCGGCCAGTGACATACTTCGAGAATTGTTCCCTCCAAACTGGACATAACGAGAAATACCCCGAGTGATATGAGTCCAGGAATTGTTCGTTAGAGTCGGAGAGAGTTTTCTTGTTTTTTTTTTGCCGCAAAAAAACATTGCCCAGTCAACTACAAACTCAACACAACATCAGCCCGTGATTGACCAAATTTTAATCATTTGGGGGACAGATCTTGTCTGGATACCGACCCCTGGGCCCGCGCCCCGTACTTGGATTGTAGGTGTGTCCTGGCCTTTTTTCGCCTGATATTCCCCTGACATCCCATAGACTACTGGATGAATCACAGTACCCTCTGGTAATTTAACGTAGCTATGGGAAATCGCCATGTTTGATGGGAAAACTCACTATAAATGGCCATTTTCAATAGCTATGTTAGTTTACCAGAGGGTACATCATAGAACCACGCTTGTCAAGCAGCTGTCCCCATTTTGGCTATCACTCATCCTCACTGGTTAACTGTCAATTCGGTGAGAAAAATCCATCTGGAGAATCGTTTAAAAAAATACTCAATCGAATCCGATTCATAAGACTTTCCCCATCATTCATGGCTGGGCTTCGACCGGCCAAGCTTCGATTTCAGCTTCCAGGGCGGCAACCTTGGATTTCTGTGCCTCAAGCACGCATGTGCATTTGGATTTTTCTGGCATGAGTTTCTATGTGATTTCTTGGGATATTTTAGGTATTAAAGACCAACATGTCTTGTGTTGTTTTATTCTATAGTGTTTTTTCTTTTTTTTGTTAGCAAAGACCAAGACCTTAAAACTAAGCGTTCGTCTCGCAATGTCGGGGGTCATGGACGCCTCATGCCTTGCACCGAAATATCTTGTAACATCATGACAAGATATGATAGGTATTTAAGATTGTTTAAGACACCATAAGCAAAAGTAACCATAATTAACCAGTGTCCTGTCCTCCTTCGATGTGAATTTTTCCATTTTGGTCCCGGGGGAGACGTTTCTTCCCCCAAAAGATGCGCATCCTCACAGGAATCGCAGGTCAATGCTGGTTTATTGAGGGGGTGAAGCCCAAAAGGGATAAACTATGATAAACATTGATCAATTGCATATTATATATATATATCATATTATATATATATATATATTATATCATATTATGTACTATTGCTATATCAATAGAACAGCAAACAAAAAATGGATAGAATGATTGGACAACTGGAAACCATGAGGTAAGAATCACTATCCCAGATTTTCTGGATCTGTTTCACTGGAAAAAATATGAAAAGTGTCGGCCCCAACCCTCGCCAAATCTCGCCAACATCTTCGCCTGCAGCTCGGCTCTTTGTGTGGCAATGAGCTCTGCATCCTCTTCCATCTCCGCTCGTTCGCGGAAGATGCTTTCCTGAAAAAATCTTGGATTGAAAAATAAATCTTTCACCCTAAAGGTAACATACCCCCATTGCATACTGGGTCCTTAAAATGAACAGCTACAATATGGTACAATACTCACTCACCCAGGTTTCCAGAAGAGTTCACTGAATTTTGGGGGGATAGAACAAACATGAACAAACTAAGTTCACTTCCCAAATTTGGCCGTTTAAGCAAAGGCTTTATGATGGTTTGTGATGGTTTATGATTAGGTTTGTAACTGGCTATGAACCCAAACAGCACCGGTCTATTATCGCACTACATTCACATACCCCAACAATGGAGCATTTGCAATTTCCAGGAACATCAAAGTGGCATGGGCATGCATTGTAGAAAACAAGAAACATGTCAACTGGAATTCTCCGACTCAGGAAGCATGCCGTTTGCTGAAAATCAAATACGGTGCGTCGAAGGACCAACACTAGAAGGACCAGATGAAAATGGTGATTTATAGTGGATTTACCGATTAAAAATGGTTATTTTCCATAGTTATGTTAGTTTACCAGAGGGTAAAGGGGCTCACCTGACTCACTCATTGATTTTCCTTGATTTGCCTTGCTCTGACTATAAAAATGCATCGACTTTCTCATCTGGACAACTGCTAGGGGCTTCAGCTCCCCCAAAAAAACAAAACCCTCCTAGTCATGCTATGAGTTTGTCTGAAAACAGGGAATCGGCCCTAAATAGTTATTTTTGGTAATTCTTTCCTCCATTAAAAAAGCAATTCTTGGTGGTGCTAGCCCATGTTCAGACACATCCATCGCATCCCTCCTAGAGTCATTTTCTAAACCACCAAAGTTACAATGTGAGGCCCCCGTTGGATAGCTAAGTTGGTGCACATAACTCCAATGTCACTATGGTTTATGGTACTTATATAACTATAGTTACTGGGGCTTTTGTTAACCAACTTAGCTATCCAACAGGGGCCTCACATTGTATCAACAGATCCACCAGGGCTTCAGCCTGCCTGTTCCCTCTCCATCTTGAGACGCATCTGCTCAATGGCCATCTCAAAGTCAGCCCTCTGATCTGCCAGCCTCGTCTGCCGCTAAGCACATGGCTGGAAAGGACGTTGAAAAACAATGTTTTTAAAGCCAGGTACCATTTCTTTGTCTATTTGAATGTTCCCCAAATATCGAGCTTCTGTCCAGTAAGCTGTTTTTGTTGAAGTCGGCAGTAGCTGAGAAGACCAACTGAGGACGATCCCTGAAAGAGACGGATATGAGTCTGCACCAAATGTGCTGGTGAAACGATACGTTAACAAGCGGTATCTCCAAACACATTTCAAGATGGTAATAGCTGTAATCAACGCAACCATATCCCATACAGTATCTGCACATCCATGTTTCATGTGGCTAATGCAGTACCTTACGGTAGACAAAAGGCGGCAAAGCCAATTCCCCATCCTTAACAGGTATTGGCGGGTCATCTAATCATTGAAGAATTTCGGAGGACTTCCTCAGCCGGCCTTGACTATGAAAGTTGTCCAACACATGGGGTAACAAGAACATCACTCAGGCACATTCCCATTAAAATGGACGAACAACGTATCGTATTGTTGCTTATCCCATTGACAAGCCCATCCCCCAGGTTGTACGCTCCATATGTTTGTTGATTAAATCAAACATGTTATCCCTATTTATCACTGCTTAGTCAGTCCATTTCTGACTGGTCAGTCGGTCAAAAAACGCCCTGAACGCAGTGGTAGACGTCTATCAAGAATCCCATCATTAATTCAATTCAATTCAATCTCCTCAGATTCTGCTTGGTCTACCCTCTGGTTATGTCAAAATAGTTTTTTTTTTTTTTTTTTTTTTTTTATTTTTTTTTCCTTTTAAAATGTTGTTTTTTCTTAGCTATGTTTGTTTATTAAAGTGTAATTTT
>Ga0126342_10019616_pt1 | contig 11461 bp, 13 predicted proteins | sample Cyp1metagenome_FD_92528 | JGI IMG/M metagenome (GOLD analysis project Ga0126342, IMG submission 92528) | Coral microbial communities from Lord Howe Island, Old Settlement Bay, Australia - Cyphastrea 1 metagenome | ecosystem: Host-associated > Invertebrates > Cnidaria > Coral ... | reverse complement strand
GTGGATGGAAGAAATCCTGCACCAATTGGTAACTATTGGGAACTATAATGCATTGTAAATAATGGGATTACAATGGGATAAACCATCTATTAACTGGTGCAGGATTTCCTCCATCCACAGTATATTCTAACATTCTGTCTGACACCTTATCTGATAAATATTCTGACATTATACTGCTATCTGATATTCTATCTCACAGCATGTATTCAGACATTCTGTCCGATATCTATTCTGAGATTTCATCCGGCATTGTATCTGGCATTATGTTTGATATTCTATCTAACATAAAGACTGACATCTCATCTGGCATTTCATCCGGCAGTCTATCTGGGCATTCTATCTGACTATCTGACATACATTCTCACATCTTATCTGGCATTTTATCTAGGACAGTCTTCGGGTCCGAACTACAGAAAGCTCGCGATCGAGCATTCAGAGACCCTCTCCTGGCAGGTGAAACATCGCCACAGGATCTATAAATCCGAATGGACACAGGCAGACCCCAAGGACCATTAATATAATGTGGGTAAAACAATGTCATGTTTACCACCCATTTTTCTGGGAATGGCAAACATACCACCTATAAAAATGGTGAAATTGGGGGATGGCTTATTAGTTTGTTGTTTTACCCACATGAACTTTAATTCTGCCATGTTTCCAACGCACACCTGATAGTGGGAGGAGAAACTCTGACTCTGGCCGGCCCTGAGACTGGTGATTTCACCGCTAGCCTTTTCGGGGTACCCCAAAATTTGATCGTTAGTTAATTAGTCATATCAATGGATTGGTTTAAGGGAAAATTTACAGGAAAACCCCATATTTAGTGGGGAAATCTATGGTTTCCTGTAGATTTTCCCTTAAACCAATCCATTGATCATAATTTTACCGATGAACATACGAGTAACTGGTTGGTGGTTTTTCGCCACCCCTCTGAAAAATCATGGAGTTAAAGTCAGTTGGGATGATGACATTCCCAATATATAAAAATAAAACATGCTCCAAACCACCAACCAGATAACCATATCCGTTTTTTTTCCGGTATAGAGCATTTTCAGACCCACTCTAATATGAACCTTCGCAATTCGAAAATATCACCAACAACTCTGTGCTTCTGAATTCTGAAGATGATGTGCCTCGCCGCAAGGTGGGTCGTGCTTCAAGCAAAGCTTTTTGGAGTTAGAGTCGGCTAGAGCTGTGTTGCATGCTAATCATCTAAGACAGTGGGAACTTACTAAGTTCATCTAGCATCTATCTTCCCAGGTGTGACTATTAATTGTATCAGGATTCTAGAAGTATACAACCACTTTTGGACCACCCCAACTCGGATCCCGTCATCTCCTTCATCTCTTGTAGTAAAGCGATGGCAACACGCCACTTCCTTGACCGTTCCTGGAAACCGAAGAACTCGGACGAACTGGCCCCCAAAACTGTATCAGATTCTATGAGTAAAAATGATTTACAGTATAGCAACCTCCGAAGAAAGATGGAAGTTGGTAAAATCGGAGTCTTTTTTCGTGGTCCCTCGAAGTCGTTCCATCTTTTGTCTTGTTGGGGTACCAACGTTGGGATCTATCAGGCAAACCTGTATACCTGTATACCTTGCTATCACCATCAACCAAGTCAGGTTTTGGCAACCGCTCATATGAAATCCAAAAAGTGCTGCTAAAATCCAAGACGTCTTGTTTTCTGAAGTCCCACAGGTGTTTTCGATGGTTTCGACCTTTATAGGTCTTTCTGCAGTCATTCAGGAATCGTATCATCCCGTTTGGGATGGACACGTCTGAACGTTCTATGAATTGCAATGGCCTGCCTTTCGGTCAAGTAGCGTCCGGACACATCCTGTATCCTTCATATTCCATATTTCCACGCCCACCTTTGGACGGTCGCTGCATGACCCTGCAGCTTGCCATGTGGCCTATACGGCCTGCCCATTCAAAACCTTCAGGCTTTGAACTCTCTTTTGTATCCACCATCCTTGGATCCCACCACAGACTCCAGCTCCTCACTGTAACTGGAAGCTTCCAGGAAGAGAGCCAAATCGCTTGGCTTGGATGAAAGCGAAACCTGAAGTCCGGGTATGTTGGTTTGGTTTCACCCCATGAGCTAAAATGCTAAAATATGAACTTTCCGTCTATCTACCACAGACAGGAACATCAACTTAAATACAGTAACCACATCTGCGGGTTTCCTAAAATAGGGCTACCCCTAGTCATCATCCATTTTAGTAGGATTTTCCATGTTTAACCATCTTTAGTAGGATTTTCCATTTTTAACCGTCCATATTGGGGGACTCCCATTTTAGGACGCCTCCATATCCGCAACAATCTGCTGTTCTCCATTGGGTCCCCGACTGCAGCACTGATGGCGGAGTTGAAAGAGAGCGTGTCTGGCCTCACAGCAACCCCATGGGACTTCACTGGGGATACCCTCTGGTAAACTAACATAGCTATGGAAAATCACCATTTTTAATGGGAAAATCCACTATAAATGGTCATTTTCAATAGCTATGTTAAATTACCAGAGGGTAAATGGGAATAAATCCCAGAGGATCCATGGTGCTGGAATATTTACCTACACCCCTAAAGTGATTTTCTAAATAATCCCAATGTAGGTAAATATTCCAGCACCATGGATCCTGATCCTGATAACTTAAGATGGAAAAACATGGTAAATCTTGGATACCCCGCGGAAGAAAAAACTGAGCCGGTTAGCAAACATCTCCGTTTTACTGCAAAAATCAAACTTGATGAAGCGCCCACCCAAGGTTGACCCAGATATGAGGATATTATATTGATATTATGATTTCAGAGAGAATCTGCAATCATTATAATCATCGATGGCTTATATCATTGAGAAAAGTTGGGTTTTGTTGTTTCCTGATTCTTCCGTGCAAGTGAGAAAACACAAACTGCAAGACAACGTGCAAACAACAATCTGAACTGGGGACATGCCCAAGGAATGACTAGGCTGTTGAAATGTCAATTCGCAACCGCCCACGAGGACAACACCATCTTCAATGACAAACTGCAAGTGCTCGAAGCTACAAAATCGGACTTTCAATCCCTTCCCTTCCCGGTAATATGCAATGCTCTCTTGGAAATCCTGGTCTAGTCTTGCATTCATTAGTTTCAGGGGCCCTATGGGGGACCTTTAATTGATTGTATAGTATCTGCACCAGTGTTTGGCAATCCAAGTTTGACAACTCCAAGGATTCTCGGAGAGTTCACAATCACCACGCAGGAAGGGCTCCCTAGCTACCCTCTGGTAAACTAACATAGCTATTAAAAATTGTGATTTATAGTGGATTTTCTCATTAAAAAATGTGATTTTCAATAGCTATGTTAGTTTACCAGAGGGTATAAGTTGGTTTATAACCCCATCCAACTATCTAGCTGAATCGCCACATGTTCAGCACAAGCTATACGATTTTGAATAGACCTTTGCCAAAACCTATCGTTTGGGGCCCTTTCCCTTTACACTGCTTGGTAGGGGATTCCCATGTCATAGTCTCCAACAAACCAGGTCAATGATGATCCCTTGCCACTGATCTCTCAACCAAAAACTCATGGATTATGATTCGATGATTACTCGTGAAACTTTCCTGAATTGCCATAAGATGCTGGTATACCGGGAAAAACCCTATTTTTGGACAATCCATGCCCATTATGCCCATTGTTCACTGCTGAAGTCTCTATTCTTGCTGGTTGAATCACAATTTTTGGTGGGTCTAACATGGTCTAACCGGTCCAACCTCTCACAGGAACCTGTCCGACGTCCCGTCCCATGATGAATCCCCCATGGCCCCTGCGCAATCTTGTGTTCTGGCATCTCCTGCGCGGACGTCGCAGGTCACGGTCACCATGAGTGGCGCCATGGGTCAATTCTTCGGGCATCGACGAAATGTTGCCAAAACATGTCAATAGATACGAAATCGAAACATAGCTGCTTGCTATAACATGCTATAACCAGGTAGTTTGATGAAATTGACCTCACATTTCCATACATTTCCAGGTTTCTCACTTTTCTGTTCTGTTCGACCTTTGGGTGGTGCTGTAGATACACGTAGCAACTCCAAAAGATAGAAAAGTCGTTCATCACTATTTTAGTAGGATCATATTTTTCTATATCTTTAAGGTTAATCCACCATTATTACGATCTGGTTATGACTAACATCGCCATGGAAAGATCCACCCATTTTCAAGTTCGCTAAACCATCTATTTCTATGGGCCATGGCTTCCATGGCTAACTGTTAGTCATAACCAGAGGGGAGACACCTCCTGGGTCTATGTCCACATCCCCTTCCGGTTGAATCCCTTCTCCCTGGAGGCTTAAGATGAACGGGGACCACGGCCATGAGAAATGTCTAGTTGATCACCAAAGGATATAGAAACATGCGGGTTATGTACCCTCTGGTAAACTAACATAGCTATCCCTAAGGATCCATGTATGGAATATTGACCTACATTGGGATTATTTTAAATTACTTTAGGGGTGAACGTAGGTAAATATTCCATACATGGATCCTCTGGGTATGGAAAATCACCATGTTTAATGGGAAAATCAACTATAAATGGGCCATTTTCAATAGCTATGTTAAATTACCAGAGGGTACCCTACTGCACTTAGTCATATATTAAACTAGTGAGGGTTCCCGTTCTTCGGGCTGCTTATAATTATTATAATGAGGCCGTCCAAAACAATTGGTCCCCCGTGCACGGGAAAAAAAAAACACACTTTTTTGGATTATGGTGGAGTCACCAAAAACTAAGAACCCACCCAAATCTGGGAAAGTTTGCCGATTTCTTCTTGCAGAAAAAGAACGGCTGGGAAGATCAATCTATTCCTGTCAAAAAAAACACTGCCCGTCACAAGTAGATTTCCCATAGGTTCCCGCTTAAACCCAATATTTTGGTTGGTTACACTATGGTACACTACCCTCTGGTAATTTAACATAGCTATTGAAAATGGCCATTTATAGTGAGTTTTTCCCATTAAAAATTGTGATTTTTTCGATTTTCCATAGTTATGTTAGTTTACCAGAGGGTAAATCCCATTAAACCATATTAAACCCATCTTTAAGCCCTTATCAAATTTGTTGATTCTCCAGTGGCTTCCCCGTTCGACTCCCCATTCCGGAAAAAACATCTAGCTGGAGGACCATGCCAAGTGATGAATCACCATAGTTATAACTTATCTGGTTATGCCATAGTTCTAGGGGAAGCCACTGGAGAATCAACAAATTTGATAAGGTATTAATATGGTTTAATGGGAAGTCCCATATTTTTGGGAACCCACTGGAGAATCAATATGTGTTTAAATTAAAGATGGGTTACATATCCCAGAGGATCCATGGTGCTGGAATATTTACCTACACCCCTAAAGTAATTTTCTAAATAATCCCAATGTAGGTCAATATTCCATACACGGATCCTTAGGGTATGGGTAAATTATAATATTTCACTAACCTGAAATTATAGAATAGAATATCAATGAAGATCAATGAATATCATGGATTCTGGATAACTTCCTGGTTGGTGGTATACCTACCCCTCTGAAAAATCATGGGGTTAAAGTCAGTTGGGATGATGACATTCCCAACTGTATGGAAAAATAATCCAAAATGTTCCAAACCACCAACCAGTATTTAAAGATGGGACAGCCACTTCAGGGACTAATTATATCATATTATGTCACAATTGTCATGAACCGCCAAGTAGTCCTAAAGTTGTCGTTCCAAGTAAGGCATTGGTTTAGCAACCCACTACCATCGAGCTCATCATCCTCCATCTTGGCTGCTTAAACCCTTATTTTTTTCTGTTCACATCGATCGACACAATTTAACTCCGGATTCTCATTGCTTAAAACATGTGATGACCTTCGTGAACTCTATGAAATCCCATTCAACCCTAAGTAAACCACGATTCTTTCATGATTCTCCAGCTGCTTTCCCCCCGATTTCCCGGATCATCCCATGTCTCTCCTGCATCAGCAAATGCACCGCCAAGGGCCACTTCTTCGCCGCCTCCGCCACGTTGACGGCAGCACTGAAGCCCAGGACCTCGGCTGTTGAGGCCCATGGCCAACCGAATCCGGACAACATGTGTTTTTTTTCACCATGAAAAATTGGGATTTAACATGATTTAACTTTTCAAGCGTATGTTTCTATCAATGAACCTGACAAGTTCATCCAAGCATTCACCGGTAAGTCTGGACCCAAACAAAATAAACCCATCCTTCTACTTTTGTTTTGTTTCTAAATACCTTCATAAGATTACCCCAAATCGGTAATATGTATATATATATAATTATATATATATACACTCATACACAGAGATAGGCAGAGATATAGAAAAAGTGGCTTCCTTAAGTTTTGTTTCTGGGCTACGATACTGTAATGTGAACACTGCACCATTTTTTGAAGCTAATCTAGATGATTTTCTAGGGAACCTATGATACATTCATATTTATGCTCATGATCTATGTTGATTCTGCTATAAGAATAGAACACTATTCAAGGTAATTGTTCCAAACCTATGCCAACACTGAGACCTTAAACAACTCAAACCATAGATTCTATCGGCTTAAATTTTTCACAGTAAAACTCAAACCATAGATCTGCCTGTTAAACATCAAAAATCCCAGTTGCTGTTGGTCAAAATCAGCTGCGACGACCGACCTCTGGGACCTCTGGGGCTTCCGGGCATCGACCTTCAGAGATCTTGCCATCGCTTCCTTCATGGCCGTGAACGCCACGAACCTTGCTGCGCGACGCGGGACCGGGTGCGACGCGACGTGGACCGGGTGGACCGTGCTTTCCTAAGCTGATCGAGTTTGATTGGTTTCTATATGGTACTGGTGATGTCTGGTTATGTCTATGGGGTTATCATGAACCATATATATATATCCATATATGGGTTGACTTACTGACACTGCTATTTGGGGCCATAACTCTATAATTTCCTATACAACCAACAAACATGCTGGGTTTATGCCGGGATACAAGCAGCAAAAACAGGGATATATCCACTACACTACACAAATTCGGGGATTTGACCAGCAAACACCAGGATAGAACCACGATGCATTGGAGATTTGAGCAGGAAAATGGTGATTTTATAGGGATATAACTTGATATAACCATCAACAATAGGGACTTGACAGTTGAACATGCTGCTCCCAGCTATGGTTCTTGTTTATGATCCACTTTAATAGTTTTATATAGTTATATTAGTATCAGAAACCAAATAGTCATTGGACTTATGTTCACCTCAGTCATGTTGGTTTACAACCACCACATATAGTTATCTCCCCCTAATCAACCCTGGCGCAGTTGTGTTTACCTATTTAGCCAACTCATTCTATGAGGCCGGACCCTGTAACTTTGAAGTGGCGGCGGCTCTGACAATTGCAGGTTCCAAAAACGTTGACCCATCATATCATCGTCGTTCGAGTTAACTTGAGTAGCATCCATATAAATCCTGGTTGCTGGTATACCTACCCCTCTGGAAAATCATGGAGTTCGTCAGTTGGGATGATGATTCCATTCCCAACTTAATGGAAAAACATAATCCAGTCATGTTCCAGTCACCACCAACCAGAATCTATCTTTCAGTATTACATCCCTATATCCGTTCTCCCCAGTTCGGTGATCTTTTATGGCCATCCCATGGGAAATTGTCCTGGCGTCCCCGACCCCTTTTGCCATTTGCCGCTCTTGTGCATGGCAGTCATCAGGGCTCCATAGCTCTGGGCCGTGGGAGCCATGGTCAAGTCTGCCTGGCGGAGACCAACGAGGGATCCGGCGCCTCCAGTACTACAGGTGCAAAGTTTGGGATTTCATGAGGATTTCATAGGAATGTCATGGGACTTTATGGGATTCTAGGATGAAAACACCATGATTCATGGTGTTTCTATTAGAATGGATTTGAGAGGGATAGAATGGCCCCAAGTCGGAATCCCTAAGTTTGTTTGTTTCACAAGGCTAACTAAGGTTTACTTATGGTAAATACATCTATAGTTAATAGGGTTTGTGAACCAAGTTCTGACTGTGGGCACCACTTTCAAGAAGGGAAAAACAATCCATGTTCTTGAAACTTGTAATTTTGATCATTGACGTTAAGGGGAACTGACACCAAAAACCATTGATATCCATTGATTGTATATGCATATGTAATTATATGTACATATCCGGACTAATAAACCTTAGCTGACTGGATCCACAAGAAGTGTAATTGTTTTAAGTATACGTATAATGATTGTCCATTAACATGGTTCTGGAGAACGCCCAAAGTGCTAAGCCCTTCCCATTGAAAGTCTGTTCGCTCCCCGAAGATAGCTTCAAACTCAGCCAGGCATTTCATCTCATCGTAGCGAACGATTCGCTTGCTCAAGTCGTAGTTGAAACAAAATTGTACTTGAATGACCAGTTGAGTTTGATGTAATCTGCCATGCAGAGAGTCCAAGATGGCGCGCCATTCAAGCCATTGTTGGCTACGTATTTGGCCCATGGCTGAGCAAATCATCAACTCCAAGAGGAAACTGGTGATGGACAAAGCCGATGTTCCAAAGCACATATCAAGCCTCCACAACTTGGCAATCGTGAATCAACAACAATGTAGCAAGATGGATATTAGATGATAGTAAAGGGTCTCCAAAAAACAAAATTAGCCTATAGTGAATACAGTCCATTTTTTTAAACAATAGCCCTCTGACGATGCAGTTTAGGTGACTCCAAACTGGGCGGATAGCTGATAGCTGACATGGCAGTGATCCCAGTGATTCCTCTCCAGACTGTCCTTAAGCCCGTTTTGGCCAGTCCAGCAATGCCCCGAAACGGGAGAAAATAGCTGGGGGCTGCTTGGGCTGATTTTGGGGGGTCACGACTCAATTTTGAGAAGTTTTTGCATAATCATCATATATATATATATGTTTTGTTTAATATATATGTAGACATGATCATCCTGAAGTAGAGTAAGATGGAGATCTTGGAAATTCCACACTCTGATCCAGGATTTGTCTAGATATAATCCCGCCTCCAAGTGCTGAAAGAGCCGTATCGCTTCCTTCCATAGACCACCTGACCAAGGTCAACAAGGGCCCATTTTGGGCGCTCCATTGCCACAAAAAAGAAGAACTTGCATTGATACAAAAAAAATGGAATTATATAGATGATTATAGCCATGACTATAGATGATATAAAATGGGATTATAGTCAAAATTCTAATCATACAACAAAAAATGGAGATTATAGATGATTATAGTATAATCACCATCCCTAACTACTCTTTCATCTCCCCCCTCCCAATACATTTTTTGATAATGTATCATAATGTATCCAAGCTGGAGGGACAGTGTCAGTGTCTGTTACTTTTGGGGGCTTCATAGGGGGTCAGCGGGTGTTGGACGCACAAAGCGTCGTACAAAAACACCCCCCGCTGGCCCCACGGCGTCGCCTTGTTTTTCCATGGTTTTTCCCCGATGCGGCTTGAACATCTTTTATTTTTTTTGGAGCGCACAATGGCTTGAAACCGGTATTCAAGCTTTCATAAACGAGTAATGTTTCAAAGATTTGTTGGAGCATCTCTAAATTTGATTTCTGAATACCGACAGATTTTTAAACATATCTACCGGCCCTGGGGATCCATGGGGGAATACCTACAGGACCCCGCCTGAAAATGTATATAAAACTGTATAAGCATAAGCGAGTTTGGCAGATAGTGGCAATCTCCAGGGTTGCATAGCCCCTAAAATGTATAAACAATAGGGGCGACATGGTGGGACACTGTGAAGGCACACGCACCCTTTTGACCCAAATAGTCACTTTGTGTAAAATGAATTCCCCAAGGAATTTGTTTCCGAGAACGAAACATGTAAACCAGACAACAAGGGCGATCATGGGAGCTCATGCGTGCTCAGGAGCTTAGGGTATGTTTGCAGAATTGGTTCCCCGACCATTTTTCATGTGGCATAACATATGCCAGAGAAAATATCGTCTACACAAACTAAGTTGGTTCTTTTCTCCTTTTCTTAGTGAAAGAGATATCATGTGTACGTGTTGCACATTGGCAAGTCACGTATATAGCAGTACAAATGCGTGCAAAAAATATGTGATACACATGTGACATCAAATTGAAAACCACATGTACTCTTAGAACTCCTTATCGCTTGCTTCCAGTTCCTCTTCTTCCACGACACTCTGAAATTGCCTCCTTTGGCATAAAGAACGTCCTGCTCCAAGAAGACTTATCTGTTGATGGATTGAACCATGACTTTCTCTGTGTGCTTCTGACCGGAAGCTCCCTTTCATCACCTTCGCTTTCTCCTGTGTCCTCTCTGTTCTGTTTCACATACTCAGGCTCGTAGACATGCGTTCCGTCTGCGTTCAGGATGGCACCCAGAAGATCAATACCAAGAGCTTTGGTACACTTCAAGGTATGTGGCGAAAGCGGTACCCAGACTGACGAGACCTTCAATCCACTTCCTTAATTGGTTCCTGCTGAATGTCATTACAGACACATTGTTGATCGCCTTTTCTTCAAGACCATATTCAATGTCAGTCAAAAGCTTGGAACACTTTCTGGTCATACACTGAGCCATGGCTTTGAAGTCTAAAATGGACCAATGGAGGGATCTTTTGGGGGTACCCCCACTTTAGGAAACCTCCACATGAATCCTATGTGAAAATTGTATGATGATTCTTCTTGGTTGATCGGGTCACCTAGAAAGAGTGTGCATTTATGCACATTTCGCATTCGCCAACCTGCAAAAAAAATCATCCAAAGATCACAAATCAAAAACAAGTCAGGTTTTTCATGGTATTTCTGCATTTCCCGATTTTGAAATAAACCATGTTGTACAACTTGGGGGTGCGGTTGGGGTTATTCGATGTGTATAGTTTAACTATGTATGGGAAAAAACTACATAAGCTGGGATACAATCTACATAATAAGTAAAACCCTACAACTGTGGGTATATAACTTATATATAACCCGCTTATTAGACATTTATGGCCGGGCAGATATGATTTGAGCACCAGATTTTCTCCACAAGGGTCCCAGCATGTCCCCACCTTCTCCACAAGACTGCCTTGGCTCTGCGGCTCTGTTCGGTGGATTTTCCCATATCAAATTTGTCAAATCAGCTTTTTGATGGATTTCCCCTAGTACATCCTAGTACCCAAATCAAAAACATTCAAAAACATTCAGAACACAAACGCACACAGATGGGTGCGTGTGTGTGGCTGTGTGCGTGCGTGCGCGAAGCCCTGAATCACAACGACGCATAGGTGGCACGGCTAAGCCAAAACACCACCCAAGCCGCCATGACATGACATGCCAGGACTACGAAGACTGCACGCTTAAAGTTATAAGACTTTACAGACTTAGCCTAGATATACAGAAGTTAAAGGATTTATGTTGGAAGTTAACATGACTTATCAAAAAGATAAAAGGAAGTTATGTT
>Ga0126342_10019615_pt1 | contig 11461 bp, 17 predicted proteins | sample Cyp1metagenome_FD_92528 | JGI IMG/M metagenome (GOLD analysis project Ga0126342, IMG submission 92528) | Coral microbial communities from Lord Howe Island, Old Settlement Bay, Australia - Cyphastrea 1 metagenome | ecosystem: Host-associated > Invertebrates > Cnidaria > Coral ... | reverse complement strand
TGGCTACAATTCGCTGTCCTTCGAAGAACATGTGCTCAGTGCGGACAAGGCCAATGCCCTCGGCACCGAATTCCTTGGCTTGTCGAGCATCAGCAGGGGTCTCGGCATTGGCTCGGACCTCAGGAATTCAGAGAGTGTCACCCTGAATCATGACGATATATGACGATTATTGTGAAGACACATGGGAGACAAGATCCGAACTAACTCGAGTCTTTGCAATGTGAGATGCAATCACACCACGTGCTGGGTTTGACAGACAACGTTTCAAGCAAAACGGGCATCAACATGCATGGTCATAGTCTAACTCAAATCATATACCAGTATCGTCTTGAGCATTTGCACTTGCATGTCTGCATCTCAAGCATGTAAATGTGACTCTGCTTAGGTCAAGGCCTTCATGTCACGGACTTCATCTGCCCACTGCATGATGGTTCCGAAAGATCCGGAGAGCTGTGGTGGCACCTGAGCCAAGGGTTCAACAAGTCAAATGCACTCCACACAACATAATCCGAACCGCTGCCATGAAACAACAGTGGCACCACTGACACTGACACCACTTGCCAAGTCAAAGAACCTTCAAAATGTTCAAAGAAAATCAAAATCATCCCTGTTCAGATTGGGCCCGAGGGGTTAGGAGCCCCATTTTGTAGCTACAGAATGGCGTGCCCAAGGTGCCGTGCTTACAAGTTGGGAGAACCCAACGTTCACCGAGGATTTTTTTGGTTACAAAATGGCAGTCCAAGCTGACCCCTAGTTACAAAATGGTACCCCGATTTTGCTCGACTCGCATCCGCTCGCATCCGCTCGCTCGATTTGCCCTTGACAGAATGGTGGGGACTGGGGCTGGCTATACTCGCATTCTCCTAGGATCCCTAGGCAGCAACCTGCAACAGCCCAGCCAACCCGAGTTGCGTTTCATTTTTCCCGTTCTTTTGCGTTCATCAGTCTGTGTCAGACGCTGTTTGGCGTGATGCTGTCTGAGTGGCCAAGCCAAACATTAAAGACAATAGCTCACTTCCATCCAGAGGGTCTATAGTTGAGCATTATCCATCTACGTTTTGAATCCATCCAATTTGTAATGGTTATTGATTAGCCCTCCAGATTCCGACAGAATAGTCGGGACTGGAGGGTAACAAACTCGCAAAACCGATACAAAATTCCGGTACCGGGGGGGTCCACTCACAAGATGGCAGAACCCAGGGTCAAAATTTTCACAAAATTGTAGTCAGAAACCATTCTGTAACGGGCTCGAAGCGTCGCATTTAGTAGCAAAAAATTCAACGGGGATTCAAAATCACTTCTCAGGCCACCAACCCAACCCACAGACGGCTCTTTTAAGAGGAGCGCTGCTGAAAGTCACCGCACATGCTTGCGGTCCTGCTTTGATCCCAAAAACCATCGGGTAACGCCAGGCTTTGCATTGATAGGCCTGCTTTGAATTGCCCCATTTTTCACCTCGCACCTCACTCCCACTGTGGAAGTCGGTGGGTGGGCTTACAAAAGATCTCAGGTGGCTGGCTTGAGCCAAAATGGCCCGGTCACAAGCCAACCTCCACCAAGGGAAAACGCGTCATGCACAAAACATCATCCCTCAGCTTTCTTTCACGACACTTCTCAGGCCACCAACCCAACCCACAGACGCCCACACCTTCCAATGCCTTTGGTATCGCTGTCGTCTTCCAGGTGCTGGGCCGACAAGAAATCCACCTCTATGTTGGCCTTCCCCGGCACGTGGACGGCCTTGATCTCCTCCACTCCGAGCTCCTCCAGGCAGATCGCCAGCTCGGCGCTGGAGAAGTTCAATCCCGGGCTGGAGCTCTTGGCCGCCAGCTTCTGTGTGAGCGCCAAAGCGGTGACGCTGTCGCTCTGGACAGTGACCACCACCGACATGCCTTTCAACTGTTCCACCCCTCGCCGCAAGGCCACTAGGATGGCCAACGCTTTCAAAGCCGCCTGTGAAGACAGGACCGGGTAGAATACGCGGGTGGTACACCTTGATCTCGGCAACACCCCTCCGAGCCAGGCGCACTTGCCTGCCACCACTCGCAGCTCCTTTATGGGCGCGTACCCGGAGTTGGCCCACCCTGATAAGATGCCCTTGAGCTCGTCAATGAACTTTGCTGGAATCCCCAGCACCAGGGTGTTCTTGGCAGCGTTTGATTGGCAATTTCACGCGATTTGATTGTGCAAATTCAGACCAAGCTTTTAGTCTCATGGAACCACTCGCCTGGTGACATCTTTTTTGCCATTCCTTCTTCTTGCAGACATCTCGCGTGAAGAATGAACCGCAACGCATATGTCTCCAAAAGGTGTTGTGCTGTTGCCATCCAAGATGTTCCAGTCCCTCCACAACGTGTCTGTTCAGTGAAGTCTCGAAAGTGTCTGGGTCCAATCCAAGTCTTCTCAGCTTGCGGTCACGGATGTAAAGCATCCTGATTGTCTAATAAGGATTGTCTGTCCAGATTCCACATGAGTTCCACTAATGATTGTTCTCAGAGACGGGAAGCAAATGATAGTCTTCCAGCAGATTTCCAAATCGCACAGTGAAAAGGCTTGCCTTTTGCTGGGACTCCAAGCAATCCAACCATACGCCATTGCAGGTGGCAATATGGTTCCAAGGTCACGTAAGTGTGTAAGCTTGCAAGGAAGCAAAGAAATCCTCCTTGTCACATGTATTGCTTTATCGAATCGTCGTCTGTTTGTTTCAATTCCACCATAACGCTGTGCATGCGGCTTGCCAATTTTTTGCACCAAGCGCTTCCATGGCTTTCTGGCCAGGTCCTGGACGAACAACTTGAGTTTTTATCTGGTTTTCTTTCAAATGAAAGTCAGTTGCAAAGTTTTGCCATCTGTGAATGGCATCAATAAAAAGTTTTTCATTGCTAGCAGCCACTGTGCGATCATCAGTCCAAATGCATTGATAAAGGTTCCCTGCCAAATGGTTTCGACCGACACGGCCGTGCCCAATCCAAACAAGTAGTGACAGAAAAGGGGTGACGCGGGATCACCCTGTGGCCCTGTGGAATACCAACTTTGTTGTTGAGACAACTTCCAACGCATTTGTTGTAATGGATCCATCTCTCGCAGCTCATCCAACGATTGCACATAAGATTGGCCCAGTCACACAGAGGGCCCTTCTGAAGACCATTAATAGGGCCTTGTTTCAACACGTCCACATCGATAGTGTCAAAGCAATGACTGAAATCTAAAGCAGCTCCCCATCCAAATTTCACCAAAAATGCATCGGCAATTGCAGCTTGGATTTCTGGCCCAACCCATCTCCTGCAACAAATGTCCTTTGGCATAGCAAGACGCAAAGAATCCACAATCGGAGAAAGGGGCAAGTAGAACTAAATGCGCCACCTGTACTAAAGACAGTGGTCGGCCTCAGTGCTTTGATTGCAACTGCCCCCAATTCCAATTTGTTTACTTTCGGGACATAGACCATTTTGACCTGCTTCAAAATGCTTGGAGTCGTCCCAGTTTTCGCCCAGTAAGAAAAAAATGCGCAATGATCTTTAGAGCTTCTGGTATCCTTGCAATGGACTTGAGTTCAAGCGCCGTCCACTGATCTAAGCCAGCTCCACCTTTGTACCGAAGTAAAGCCGCTTGGAGTTCCTTCAAACCAGGTCCTCTTCCACTGACATTGCTGTAAGCTTGTTGTAGGTGATTTTTCTATCGCAGTAGTACGAATCAATCTCTCAGACTTGGTCATCATGATGGTGTCTTTCAAAGTGTCATCGAATTGCTTGATGAGATCGACTGCTTCCAGTTTGGTTCTTGAGGTTCGCTCGGAAAATTCGACTTGTGGTTAATAAGAAACTCTCTTCTTAGTGATCCAAGACGACCTGTAAGAAAGGTCACTTACAATGCGTTTCTTCCAAGATTTCATTGCCGTCTCTTTGTCCTCCTCCTCCAACCTCTTCAGCTCAGCTTCCCAGTCAAGCATGCCATTCTTGAGGTCATGCAGACAAGGCAAATAATTGGAAGAGTATAAGCGCCACCACAAATTGCGAACCTGGTTGCAAGTCTACCTGTTTGAACAATGTTTGCAAGCTTTTCAACGCGTTTCAATTCCAAATAGTGCACATTCTCACCCGGTACGTTGAGCAAAGCTAAATAAAGGCAGTACGATACATTGTCAGCAATTTGAGCATCGAAAAGCGCCAAATAAAGTCAGTCATTTCCTGTTCATGATCCCCTTCCAGATCCATTGCTATATCTTCGATATCCATCTCTTTGCATGCACATTGCCAACCAGTTGATCGCTCAATCTCAAAAGCTTCAGCAGCAGTTTGCTCCACGCCTTGCACGAGAGCCAAGATGGTCGATCCAGCTTGACATCCTTTTTGAAGCGCCAATCTGCGAAGCTAACAAGTTATAACTAAAGAAGTTTCCGAAATCTTGTGATCAGAGATTTGTGAATCCAAAGTATGGCTGTGCAAATTGGGAACGTTCGAAATGACAAAGTCGATCAAACTCTTGCCATTCCATCGAGTTGATGAAGCAGAAATTGGAACCGTCTTGGCATCAAACATTGCTGCGAGAGCCACTGACCACGCTTCATCAAGTTCTTGAGTCCAGCCTGCACACCAAAGCATCTTCCCTTGCAACGCAATGCAAATAAGCATCTCTTCCAGCAAAGATGCATGTTCTTGTGGATCTGCATCTGTAGGAGGACAAAAAGACGCAATGATCATCATATCCTCAACTTCAATGGCAGTTGCAGAGTCCTTTGTTGTCATAGACCTCGTCAAGCATTTTCGATCGAAGTTGATGGGAAACCAAAAGGATACTGCCTTTAGTCTTGCAGCCTTGAATCAAGTTCGAAGAAGCGTAAGCCATGCAAACAAGAAAGCCCAAACGATTGAGAGTCGCTTTCCATTCCTCAAGAGTGCTAGAAGTTTCCTGTATTGCAACAATCTGAGGCCTCAAGTGCAGTTTTGTAGATTGAAGTAAGTGGATCAACCTCCATAGTCCTTTCAAACCACCCACATTGATTGTCCAAGCTTTGGCCAAGGAATCTTTGGCTCCTCCTCTCAAGCTGGCCAACTTGCGAGGAGCCACCTGACTTCACTCTTTCTTGCGCCCAGCCTCCTCATTCTGCCGGAATCTTTTGATCGCACTAGGAGTAGATCTCGCCTTGTCAAGACGTTGGATATCTCTTTGAATCCTTTGATGCATGTTCTTGTCGAGTCCAATCATGTTGCAAAGGTTGCCAAGTCCAATTCTTTTGCCTTAGAATTTCCAAAAAGGGGTGGACGGTGGATCTCTTCCAACTCCTTTGAACATACCTGGGCACTCCTGCTTCCACTTGCAATTGAAAGAAGTCGTCAAGCAACTCCCGCAAATCATCACGCCCCCATTCTTTGTCTGGTACTTCTTCTTGCCATTGATGATGACCGGAGTGTGGTTGCGGTCTTTGGCTGCTTCGATAGCCTTGTTCCGGGCAATCTTGATTCTCGAAGTATTTCGAATAATGTTCCCAGCTGCTCCATCTCTTTTCAGCTGTGCAGTGTACATTTGTCTCGAAGTTGCTCCAATTGTTGCCTTTTTGCACGTCTTGAGATGAAACTTTTTGGTTTTCCTGCCAAGCCACTTGTTGGTAGGGAACTCAGAAGTGCCAAGTCCGCAAAATGGACATGTATACTCAGCCATCTTTTTGGGCAATTTCACGAAGGTCTTTGGCTCCATCAACTTCGTCAATCCAAGTCAATGTCTCTTTTGCGTAGCTGTGCCACTCTAAATGTTCGTCTCAACCGCAGTTTTCCAATCTTCTTCATGAAATGTTCGAAGGTGATTTCGAATTGCAGTGCTAAGGCAAGTATGGTTCACGGCAGTGGTCTTGAAAGTGCAAAGCGGACACTTCCAACATCTATGTTTTCCTTCCCGACTTGTAGTCTTCGAAGAAGTAGGCGTAGGTGGTTGGATAAGGTCTAAGTCCTCATCGTTCTTTTTGTTCTTCTTGCAACTCGTTGTGAGGCAAGGTGATGGAATCATCAAGAGTTCCTCATCTTTTCCATCAAGGAAGGCAAGTCTTTTGTTGGTGCCATTTGTCGATGGGGTCATGATCCGGGAGGCAAGAAGAGAATTCTTCTTCGGTGTTATCAAAAATTTGATTGACAATGTTACCATTTTTGTCTCCAGCACCACGGAAAAGACTGTCATGATCGTGAGAAGTCTCGGAGTGCACAGAAGTCACACAAGTGGATTTCCAAACTTTCTTTCCCTGGAGATGATCTTTGTTGGACTTCTTGAAGTTCTCTTGGATCAAAGGCATGTAGTGCCCACCATCGTTGGCCAAGTGGACGATGGGTGCCTTGGCAGCTCCTTCATCAGGCGAGATGACAGCTAGCTTGTCCCATTCATCTTTTTCTCCTCCTTTGTATCTCCAAATAACCAAGTGGATTGATTTTATCACTGAGGCGGCCATCAGTCCATAGTGACAAATCCAACGTCCATCTCAACTAAGAACATCAATGAACTCCTTGATGTTGGCCGCTGGCTTTCCACCTTCACTTTCATTTGTCCAAGTATTGTCAACAGCCCACCCACTTTGCCATGAAGTATTGGTGTTGGTCAAATAGAAGATCGCCTGTGCTTTAAGGGCCTTTACAAGACCGGGGATCTTCTTCATGGTGTCCTCGCTCGGCGTTTGGCCTTTCAAATTGAGACGAACAAGCTGGTAAGCAATAGCTCTCCAGCCACAGTCTCCATTGCCCCCGAGTTCCAAGGTTCTGGTGTCTGTACCCTCGGGTCCATAGAGGCCTCCTTTGAGCTTCACTTCGGTGACGTAGTATAGCTCCTTTTGCACTTTTATTTCTCTCATTTTTCCCAAGAGCGTCTGAGCGAAGGGTTCTTCTAATAGTGGGGGTCTGTCAAACATTTTCACATCTTCTCATCTTCACATCTTCACATCTTATCATCTTCACATCTGCTCATCTTCTCATCTTCACATCTTCTCATCTTCTCATCTTCACATCTTCACATCCTCACATCTTCACATCTTCACATTCTCTCTTGCCCTCTTGCTCTCTTGCCCTCTTGCTCTCTTGCCCTCTTGCTCTCTCCTTCTTTTCTATATTTCTCTCTTGAAGGCGCGGGGCAGTGCGAACGAGACGGCACGAAACGCAACCCTTTCGCACGAAACGAGGTTCGATCACCAAAAACTAAAGTAAAATTGCGATTTCACGGGTCCGGTCGCAACCCTTTCGCACAAAACGAGGTTCGATCACCAAAAACTGAAGTAAAATTGCGATTTCACGGGTCCGGTCGCAACCCTTTCGCACGAAATGAAGTTCGATCGCCAAAAACTGAGGTAAAATTGCGATTTGACGGTTCCGGTCGCAACGCTTTCGCGCGAAATGAGGTTCGATCGCCAAAAACTGAGGTAAAATTGTGATTTTGATTTGCACTTGTCCGAGCGCAATCCTTTCCCACGAAATGAAGTTCGATCGCCAAAAACTGAGGTAAAATTGTGATTTTGATTTGCACTTGTCCGAGCGCAACCCTTTCGCACGAAATGAGGTTCAATCGCCAAAAACTGGAGTAAAATTGCGATTTCACGCGTCCGGCCGCAACCCTTTCGCACGAAATGAGGTTCGATCGCCAAAAACTGCAGGGAAATTGCGATTTGCAAAGGGTCCGGCGAACCCTTTCGCACGAAATGAGGTTCGATTTCCAAAATCTGAGGTAAAATTGCGATTTCACGCGTCCGGTCGCAACCGCGCGAAATGAGGTTCGATCGCCAAAAACTGAGGTAAAATTGCGATTTTGACGCGTCCGGTGCAACCCTTTCGCTTCTGTGTGTCAAAGTGTCTGTGTGTAAAAGCTTGTGTGTTTGAAAGCTTCTGTGTGTAAAAGCGTCTGCGTGTAAAAGCGTCTGTGTGTAAAAGCTTCTGTGTGTAAAAGGTTCTGTGTGTAAAAGTCTCTGTGTGCGAAAGTGTTTGTATGTAAAAGCGTCTGTGTGTAAAAGTGACTGTGTGTAAAAGCTTCTGTGTGTGAAAGCTTCTGTGTGTAAAAAGCATCTGTGTGTAAAAGCGTCTGTGTGTAAAAGTCTCTGTGTGTAAAAGCGTCTGCGTGTAAAAGCGTCTGTGTGTAAAAGTGTCTGTGTGTAAAAGCGTATGTGTGTAAAAGCGTCTGTGTGTGAAAGCTTCTGTGTGTGAAAGCTTCTGTGTGTGAAAGCTTCTGTGTGTAAAAGTCTCTGTGTGTGAAAGTGTGTGTATGTGTAGAAGCGTCTGTGTGTCAAAGCGTCTGTGTGTAAAAGCGTCTGTGTGTAGAAGCGTCTGTGTGTAAAGCGTCTGTGTGTAAAAGCCTCTGTGTGTAAAAGGTTCTGTGTGTCAAAGCTTCTAAAAGCTTCGGTGTCAAATCTTCTGTGTGTAAAAGCGTCTGTGTGTAAAAGCTTATGTGTGTAAAAGCTTCTTTGTGTAAAAGCGTTTGTGTGTAAAAGCGTCTGTGTGTAAAAGTCAGTGTGTAAAAGCTTCTGTGTGTAAAAGTCAGTGTGTAAAAGCTTCTGTGTGTAAAAGTCTCTGTGTGTAAAAGCTTCTGTGTGTAAAAGCTTCTGTGTGCAAAAGCGTCTGTGTGTAAAAGGTTCTGTGTGTGAAAAACTATACGAAGGATACCATGCAAACTATTGTCTTTTACTTGTAAAATATTGTCTTGATACTACTCTTCTCGTCTGCCTATAATAGATCTTTAATATATGGTCTTGTAATATAGTGTCTCAATACTAACAACAGAACACCCTGCTCCTCTACGCTCTCGGGCCATCCGTCGTCTAGTTCTTAGGATTTCCTTCGTGCTCTTCCATTGGAGTGTCAGGGATTGTGGTTGTGTATGGCCAATCTCAGAACTGAAATCGGAGCTACATCAACGTGGTCCAGTGATGAACGTTTTGGTCTCTTCACTCAAGGGACAAGCGTGAGCCTTTTCAACTTTCCATCAATCTCAGTCTCATTTGCATACGTGTCCATTTTGTCTTGACACCTTCCATGAATTCTCCATGGTCCAGTCCGAGATTTTGGTGGAGTTGGTCGACTGGCCAAAGTCCATCCCATCTCTCTAAGCCAAGTTTCAAGAGCTCCAGGTCCAGAAACTGGTGGTGTCCCCCACAATGCAAAGGTTCGATCCTGAATGAAATCATCGGCAACTTGATATCCCAAATTGTTACCACCGCCTCTTCACCATGCCATGGGAGATCCCTTGGCTTGTGCTGAAGTTCTGATGAAATTGTCTATGCTGGCTTCATCTTTTTCACGTGTAACCCAAAGAATAGAAGGCTTTGTAGTGATGTCCTGGGCGAGACGTTGCGCAAAGACAGCGTTTGTCCCAGATTTTGCCAAAGCCTTCTTGAAGACATTCTTCTCCAAATAGATGTAGAGAGTCAAGACATGCTCAGAAGTCTCCCATTTTGTCGTCTTGGCCTCTTTCCAACCTTCCTTACCGCCAAGGAGAAGTGCTGCAAACTCTGGTTTTCGTTTCAAAATCTTCACATTCTCTTCACTGCAAAATTCCCCGGGGATTGTGAGGCGAAAGAGTCACCAGGTCATCCCTGTTTGGTGTTTTCATCTTGCACTCCTTGACCTTCTCTTCATTCAACTCAGGGAGTTTTCTTTTGGGGTTTCCAGCAATAGCCGGAATCATAGCCAAGCTGCCGAGATAGGGCAAGAGCAGCCGCTGCCAATGCTCAGGGACATTGTCATTCCCTTGCTTCGCAATGAGAAGAACTGATTTCGAACATTCACAGCTTTTGCCACTGCTTGAAACTCGCAGATCTGCTGGACATTCTTGACGATGCAGATCTCTCCTCTAGGGGCATCTCCTTCTTCCAATGCACGCTGGAGGTGCTGCCATGAAATGATTGTTGACTTTGGCCATCTCCTTGTCAAATCACAAAGCGTGGCAACTCATCAAGTTCTTTGCCTTTCTTTCCTTTACCTTTTCCTTTTGTCTGCTTCTTTTGATAAAAGGCTTGCACATCTCCTTCTGCTTCCTCCTGATTCTCATTGATGCAACCATTGATCTCCCGGATGACGTTCATCAGTTCGATGTTCTGATCCTCCTCAAGTTTCAGATTGTTGATCAATACCACCACCTTTTCTTCTTAGTGGCATTTGAAGCACCAGCACCTCCTCTCAGATCTTCATCATCAGCTCCTCCTCTAAGGTGCTGCTCTCCGCAAAGAAGCCCCTCAGAAGCATCAGCCCAGCTGTTGATGGGTTCAAACACAAAAATGCAAAATGTACCAATGATTCCTTCAACTTCCGCTTCTTCAAAGGCGTCATGACCATCAGCAATGACGGTCTTGTCCTTAACTTCTTGCTCGTGTTCATCATCTTCTTCTTCATCACCAGGACGTAAGGGAACATTCATCTCCTCAAGAGTTGCCTCCTCCTCAATCTCTTCATGTTCTTTAACGTTCTCTATTTCACTGAGCGACCTCCTCAAAATAAACGAATTCGAATGGATCTCAACCTCAGTAAGGCCAGAATCTTCTTCCAAAATTGTCGTTTTATCCCAGCTAGAATCGATGAATCGATGGCAGGAAGAGGTGATTCAAAAGCTGGGAGATGTTTGTTGCAGTCATCATACTGAATGGGCCACCGTACAAAGCTTTGATTGTCCCATTTCGACTTCTCAGCTTCTTCGACCCATCCTTTGATGAAAGGGCAAAAGGGCAAGCAGCTATCAACCCCCTCAGTCTCAAGCTCTTCAAGGTGCCCAAAAAGACCCTATAGACGAACTTGCAATCTCGACAAGTGAGTTTCAAAGGATTGTGAGGTATCGGTTGCACCTCCTGACAGTCAAATCCTGTCTCAGCTGCAGGGTTCGATTCAGCATCTTCCTGGCACCAAGTTGGCTCTAAGAGGCTGGTGTCCTCTCCTGAGCCTTCAGAAGTGATGGCAAAGTTTGGGACTTGGTTCTTTTGCAAATTTTCTTGCTGCTGACGTTTGCGTCTCAATCTTTTGTTTTTGGTCTTTCTCTCAGTGGTTCCTCCTCTCAGCATTCGAAAAACATCTTTGTCTTCAAAAATGTCAGAGTTGATCTCGCAAGCATCACTCTTACTGACCAAAACCTTCTCAAGTTGTTCGCGCAAACGTAAATCACGGCGAAACAAGTACAGAGATCAGGAAACTCATCAGGCAAACTGCCCAAATTATCCAAATTGCTATCCAAATAATCTCATCACAGTCAAACTCAAAAGAGTGGCACGGCACCACTGACACTGACACCACTTGCCAATTCGAAGAACATTCAAAATATGTCAAAGAAAATCAAAGAAAAAACGTTCACTGGCTTCGGCCAAAGCGCTGTGGGAACCTCTCCCACCATCACTTCTCCCGTGCTTCCATCGATGGTGAGGATCTGTCCCTCAGTCACAGTCACAGAGCCCACAGAGAGCTTGGCAGCGGCATAGTCAACCGTGATGCTACCAGCACCAGCCACGCATGGTCGGCCCATT
>Ga0126342_10019614_pt1 | contig 11461 bp, 7 predicted proteins | sample Cyp1metagenome_FD_92528 | JGI IMG/M metagenome (GOLD analysis project Ga0126342, IMG submission 92528) | Coral microbial communities from Lord Howe Island, Old Settlement Bay, Australia - Cyphastrea 1 metagenome | ecosystem: Host-associated > Invertebrates > Cnidaria > Coral ... | reverse complement strand
TTTTTTTTTCATACCTTCCGAGGAAAACAGAATTATAGAACAACAGGGTACGGTAAATAACCGTACCTTCGTCCTCCTCAACTTCCGTTCTATAATTCCGGCACTGACCATATATATATATATGTGTGTGTGTTGGTTTAGTTTCATCACATTAACTAGTTCGACGCATCCATAGCAAACAATTGTATTAGTATGTGTTCACCAAGTTTGCTGAGAAAAACTCAGCTGTACCAACTAGAAACTCACAGTTTTCGTGGTCTTGCATCAGTTAAATTCATTTAAATTTGATACCCTCTGGTAAACTAACATAACTATGGAAAATCACCATGTTCAAATGGGAAAACTCACTATTTCGACTGGGCCATTTTAAATAGCTATGTAGGCTATGTTTGACATAACCAGAGGGTAACTGGGGGGTGGGTTACCTACGTATCAACCGGTTGGATCTCCATCACTCCACCCTCTGGGCTCTATGGCGATCTGAAGCAGTTCCTCCTCATTTTTCACCTATCCGAGTGGGAAGGGTGATGGATGGTGGGGTGAAACATGGTGAAACGGTGGAAATTGGAAGTTATGAGTATATAGAGATCTGAGATGCCATGAGACAATTTGAGACTATTGTTTGATATTTGATATGGATAATTATTAACCATTAATGTTAACCATTACAACCATGATTATCAAGATTATTATGAATACTTAAATCCAGATTATGGTTAACATTAATTAAAACCATTATTATCCAGATTATTAACCCTTTGAGATTATCATATCCTCCTTGATATGCGTTTTTTCCCAGGATTTGACCACAAAACATCTGGTGGGAGGATCATCCCAAGGAGCACATGTGTTGCAAATGTGACTGTCACCCCTGGTTTGCAGAAGTCCCCGCAGCAAGGTGATGCCTAATATACTAACAAGTGGATTAGTGAAACTTCCATACCCATTTGCAACCTGAACCGTGCCCTTCAAGTAATGTGGGAATAGAGGCTTCCGACTGTGGTTTGTTGAGACCCAGGGAGCGAGGCATGGTCATGTGCTAAAGAAATGGACATGTTCTATACAAGGTGGTGCCCCCAAGATACTTAAGTTGGTTTATAACTCCAATAATTGGGTTTATGGTAGATACACCTATACTTAATGGGGGTTACAAACCAACTTATAACTGGGGAGGGCACCACCTTGCAATATTTAGACTACATGAGCATAGTTGGCTGGGTCCAATAGAACACTAGGCTTACCTCAACTAACCCAATTCATGGCCAATCTTGGATCCCCTGCCAAAAATTAGATTCTTAGCTGGTTAGTAGATATTCCCATACCAAAAGACTAAAGATTAGTTTGTACGCATCCAGTTGGTTAATCTAGGTTTAGTGAACTTACCACCTATGGACAATGTTTTGGGTTTGATTTGGAAAATCTTTGCTACCCAAGAAACTCGACCGGTCGAATTACTACAAACTGGCGCCCCCAAACGATAGCTATGAACATATCTAGTTATCTATGGTTTATGGTAGGTAAAGTAGATATGATATATCTATAGTTAAATGTTGTCTAAACATGTCTAAACCAACTTTTAACTTGAAAGATCCACTTTGTCACAGAATCGTTACCTCCATGTGCAGCACAAGATTAGGCCTAAAACATACTGAGACCTTTTCCTCAACAGCCTTGTAGCCTTTGTTTCTCCAACAAAAACAGTTCATTTTTTCTTTGGGGGAATGAAGACGTACCATCTGCATCCATCTCCCGTTTCCCGAAATACGCGAAACGCGCCATTTTTGAATCGCTGGTCGAGCCGGAACTCACTTGCTCTCCTGCCGTGATCATAGCCATAGTCAAATTACGATATGGGGCTGTTGTTCATCCACTTGTCAAGTTACGGAATCCGGATGAATATCCCCCAATGATGTAGGCAATTTAGGAAATTTATTAAAATATCCTTTATAAATATATACCCTCTGGTTTTTTAACATAGCCATGGGAAATGGCCCATTTATAGATGGCTTACCTATTAAAAATATTAAGAAAAGGTGATTTTCCATGGCCATGCTAAATAACCAGATAGTAGGTAATATGGGGAATCCATATGATATACGAACTTAATGGATTGATGACTATCCTCCAGTATGGGTGTACAGTCCAATCCTAATTCGAGGATGCCACATCTTGGCGTCGAAGAGATCGCCCGGCTTATTGGGGAGGTACCTTTTAAAAGGGGGACTGTCCAGAAATTTGGATGAGCATATCCATAACATGGCTATGAATAAGTGGATGGCATAACAGCAGTGGATACTTTTTGGGATATGGCATAACCTTGACAATCTTGGAATCATTTTGAAACCTTTAGGGTGGTAGATGCCCCTGATATCCCTAATCCAGATTCTACAGGAAAATGTCACAAAAATGAATTTTTACCCATCGGATACTGAGGGATTGTACCTATATTACCCGAGTAGGATTCCTTGGGATTTCCTTGAATAAATCTTCAAGGGTACATATGATTAGCACTAGAAAATGAAACAGAGATAGGGTTGACGTTCCGTGACTTACCTACTTACCTTAGGTCATCAGCAACAAAACAGCAACAGAAAACGCCTATTTCAGATATCCCGCAATATTTGGAGCGGAATATACAAACTATGCAAAATATACTTAAAACTATGCAAACTATACTGCCAAATCGAGTTTGACCCAAATGAAGCTGGGTAAACACATCCAAACGTTGCGGTTGAAGATCCACTCTGACGATCTTGAGGGCTGGTCAAGGCCAGCTGGATTCGCATCTCTGGTAAGGAACAACCCAGAATTCCCTTGGGAAAAAAACCTGCGATGAATCTGAAGTAATCCAGTTCTTTGTGGAATATCCTCAAGTGTCCGTATATCAACATCAATAAATAGATATGTACATATACATACATATATATATATGCTGCATATATATATATGCAGTTACATATATATATATATATATCTATGTATATGCAGCTACATAATTATATATATATACACATACATATATATATATATGTATATATATGTCGGTTATCTTAACGGGTTCATGGCCAAACGTTTGAGCTGCTTCGTAGATATCCACATTTATCCAAGATTGACGTAAGCGGTTCATCCAAGATACTCGGCGGTTCATCCCAATTTTAGCTGGCTATAACCCTACAATGTGGGGCCCCCTAGTTATAAGTTGGTTTATAGCCCCATCTAACTATGGTTATAAGTACCATAAACCCTAGTGAAATTGTAGTTATAAACCAACTGAACGCTATCTTGTGGGCCCAACATTGTAGCTATGAGTAGTGCAAGTAGGCTTAGTCCAGTACTGGAAAAAACTAAGCAACTGGGATGGCCAAAAAGCTTTTCCTTTTCTTAAGGATCCAAAAAATCATAACATGTTCCCAACAAAGATTCCCCAGCCGCAGTAGGTTTCCCAGAAGGAAAATCAAAGATCATTGACTCAGCAACTCCAAGATGAGACCATTGTTGATAATCAACTTAATATAGGTTGATGAACAAGTAATGGACCCATAGTTTTTGAATATCTCATCAAACTTCACTTAAACTTAATCATCATATGAAGTCACAATCCCATGAACATTCCATTATTATCCCATAACTACAAAAAGATAATACCCCATTGCAAAATGAGATCCCCCAGTTATAAGTTGGTTTATAGACACGATTAACTATAGTTACATTGTAATCTGGGCAACTATGTTTTTTCTTGGATATAACTATAGTGAACGAGGCTAATAAAGCAACTTATAGCTGGGGGGGCTCACTTATAATATAACATATGTATATATGTCTATATATTTAAATACCATCAATGGTTGATGGTATATCACTTGATAGTGGTATATAACATTCCGTTGACATTTGGAATGTTAAAAAAAAACTTTGGATTCATACCATGTGCATCATTCGTAAGTGGTTTATAATTCATATAGTCGATATAATATAATCCATATATATATACATACATAGATACATATATTTACGTATAACCCACATATATATATATAATTCATATAATCCACACATATATATATAATTATATATATTTACGTATAATCCATATATATATATATAATCCAAATAAGCCCATTAATCCAAGTGGGCATATTCCATTAAACTAACCGGTGTTTTTCACCAATTTACTAAGCGGGGCCAACAACCCCAAGAAGGCATGTTGCGTAAATGTTACAGTGGTATGTATATATAGCTATATATAATATATTCAATGGAATAGTATATATCAATATATCCCGTCCAATGGATATTCAATGGAAGTACCATCACAATACACACACACATATATATACCTATCTATATGTATTTATATCTGGTTGGTGGTTTCAACCCCTCTGAAAAATATGAGTCAGTTGGGAGTATTATTCCCTATGGAAAAAATGTTCCAAAACCAACCATATATATATATACAATGTGAGGCCCCCAAGATAGCTAAGTTGGTTTACAAGTCCGATAATTATGATTTATGGTATTTATAACTATAGTTACTGGGGCGAATCTAAACCAACAAACATCACGTTTGGGGGCCCCACATTGTATATATGCCATCAATGTATCAATGGTATTGCCCACTTCTGATTAGGTCAATGGGAATTTCAGGATCCTAAAATGGAGGTACGTTAGTACCATATTTCTGGCCATGTTTTGCTGGGATATTCCCTCAAACATAGGCTTCAAAAATAGGCCCAACATATATGGAATCGGTACCTCCAATTGGTTCTCCAATCAATTGGTTCCTGAAATGGCCATTGATCCAATTAAAATGGGTGATTTATAATAATTTAGCCAGGATACATATCTATAATTGGTTTATAAGTGAAATATAAATGGCCATTGATTAGGGTTGAACCCCCAGAACATCCCCTCCTCAGATTGCCGAATGACGTCGACCTGAGCCGTTTGAACCTGGCAACGGCGGTTTTACGGGGCCAAGGGAAGATCTCCAGGAAACCGTGGCAACCAGTGGCCTTATAAACATAATTATATGGATTATATTAAATATATATATATATTTATAAACATATAAATAATATATTTATATATATATATATATTTATGGATCTCCACTATATATATAATATTATAAACCAACTCATAATCCACTATATATATATATAGACATATTATAGCCATATTATAGCCATTAGTTACTGTAAGCCACTGGTTTGTAGCAATCAATGGGAATTTCAGGATCCAATACATGGAGGTACGTAAACGTACCATATTTTTGGACATATTTTGTGGTGATATTCCCTGAAACATAGGCCATATGTAGGCTTTATATATGGTAGGGACCTCCAATTTAGGTACCTGAAATGGCCCTTGATGAATTATTGGCTGGCAATGGGAAATCCTCTATAAATGAAGGTTGATAAATGGGAATATCAATCAAAATCATCTATACATGGTGGATAATCAAAGCCGAAGTGGAATAATTCACTAACCCAAAGTCAGAACTCTTCAGATACGGCCAGCGATCATGGGATGATTCCCCGAAGCACTGGATTCGCATTCAATACCCGTGACGCCATGAGGTGAGGTCATGATCAAATTCATCCAGGGCTGTCAATGTCTTTTAGCCCACATCCAGGGCTATTCTGCAGAATTTTGTCTCAACTACTTCTAGCTTGAGGGGAACCGAGGCAGCAAACACACCCGCAGCTTTCCCCAAAATCACAAGCATTTGAAACCAAAAAAGCGTAGCTAGGGAGCTTCTGGACAATGTAAAATGCGTGGGAGCCAATGACAATGAATGTCACATGGCAGATCTTAAATCCCTTCATCAAATCTGGTTGGTGGTTGACCTACCCCTCTGAAAAATATGAGTTCGTCAGTTGGGATGATGACATTCCCAACTGAATGGAAAGTCATAAAATTCCATGGTTCCAAACCACCAACCAGGGTTAATCCCCATGAAATCCCCATTTTCCTATGGTTTTCCCATGTTCCAAACCACCAACCAGAAATGATCTTTTTTAGCAGGATAGTCCACGGCTCCCTTGATCTCACACAGCTCCGCACGGCTCAAAACCCCGCAATGCTTGTCCTTTCATACTAGTTGGCCAATAGGATTTCGCACGGATGGTGATCATCCCAAATATATTGGATACTAAAACATACTAAAACCCTTTATAATCATCAATACCAACTCTGGTTTAGCATCCACTGCTCACACCGATGTTGTGAAACAAACAAACCCAAAACCAAAAGGAGTTGCAGGTGGACTTGCTGATGGCTGAGAATCGGGCACATCATGTTCTTGGCTTCCCCTGTGGGGTGTCACTGATACATGGGTAACCTTGGCTGCCCTTATGACATGTAGATTTTAGAGAAAAACAAGTGCCAAAGCTTCATCGGTGAAACTCCGGAAAAGGGTTTGTTTACCCTTAACCTACCCTCTGGTAAACTAATGGTAAACTAATATAACTATGGAAAAGCACCATTTTTAATGGGTAAATCAGCTATGTCTATGGCAAATTTCAAAAGCAAACTGTTAGTTTACCAGAGGTTGGTATTCCCCACTTCCCTATGAATTAAGCAAACATGCCTGATTTAATCCCTTCCACCTAACAAAAATATTTTACTTCGAGTGATCGGCACCGTGACATTATTTTTTCATAGTTTCGGGCATCTCTTTTGAAGTATATATGGTATACATTTCCTGACATTCTATCCTGGCATTCTGACATTCTATTCTGACATCCTCTTCTGGCATCATATCTGACATCTATTCTATTCTGACATCCTATCTGGCATCCTTTCTGGCATCTACTCTGGCATTTTCTCTGGCATTCTCTCCGACATGGGCGCTGCCCGACCTCAACCGCGAGCGCCAGATCTCAGTGGGGAGTGCCCGTTGAGATCTGGAGCTCGCAGGACGAGGAGGAGAAGGAAGCAACTCCGATAAAATCTATAAACAAGGTGGTGCCCCCTAGATAGCTAAGTTGGTTTATAACTCCAATAACTATGGTTTATAGGTGATATATCTATAGTTAATGGGGTTTATAAACCAATTTATAACTAGGGGGGCACCACCTTGCACCTGGCAGGTGAGGAAATCCGTTTCTATATTTAATGTCCCCAAATGCATTGGTATTCCAGGTGGGCTGGATTTTCCTGTGAAGTGCCGAGTGACAACGGTTGCCAGCCCCAGGCAGGAAACCAGGATCGTTAAGGTGAATACCTCAAATGATGGGTCACCTCAAATGATGGGTCAAAACCCGAGAACTACCCCAGTTTACATCAAAATATAGCTGGAAAATGGGGGTTCACCCCAAAATCTATGGTATCTCAAATATTTCATAGGTTCTCATCCACAAAAAAAGTTTGTGGAGATTATTGTGAGGGTCTCTCTAGAGAGACACACACACACACACGTCAGTTTTGTTCCCTAAGTGTCGATTTTTTTATTGTCTTCTTTCTTATTTTTGAGGATTTTTTTGGTGGGTCCTATATGGCTGTTGCAATCAATACTGAAAAAAGCGGAAGACAAACGGCGAAAATCTCTTCCGCCTAATCCTACACCCCCAGAAGCGACGGAGGAGTAGGGGATTTACACTTACACACCAGTATCTCAATTGGGACCATACAATGGGTGCGTTTACTATTGGGAGGATAGGATTAATCATGATTAAGTCTTAGATACTCTGCATTTTTCTCTAGTTGGTTAGCATACAAGGTGGTGCCCCCCAAACGTAATAAATTGGTTTATAAACCCCATGAATACTATAGATATATCACCTATAAACCATAGTTATTGGAGTTATGTTCACCAACTGAACGCTATCGAACGGGGGCACCACCTTGTAGCAAGAACAAAAACTAGAAACGCGTTTCCAGGATGTGATCGATGAAAAAAATCCCCAAGAATTTCCAGGTTTCCAACTTTTCTATCTATTCTGGGTTGCCAAAAACCTGGTTGGTGGTTGGTATACCTACCCCTCTGAAAAATGATAGAGTCAGTTGGGATGATCATTCCCAACTGTTTCTGGAAAGTCATAAAATTCCATGGTTCCAAACCACCAGCCAGATAGGGCTTATAGGGGATGATATAACTATAGTTAGATGGGATTATAAACTATAATAAACCAACTTATAAACCAACTCATAATCCAACTTTGCTTAACTATAGCCAGATACTATATGCTCTTGCTAATGGTCGCCATCTGTCAACCTGCTCCTGATGCCTGCATGATATGTTCGATGTGTTGGGGTATGCTTATGGTCCTGCAGGCTCGAAGGGCAAGGGGGCAATCCCCAGTCACCCTAGGATTTACCATTTGAAACTTTTCAGCACACCTTTCTGTTTCAGTTGCATCCGAAAAATGACCGAGCAACTCTAAGATTCTAAAGAACTTGGGTCTAAACTAGTCTAAATTATGGGCAATTTCACGGCACACATCCAATTTATGGGCAATTTCAATAGGCATTTGATGACAGAAACATCCTCAACCAGTGGATTTCGCATGATTTCGGGTTTCCATTCCGTGTTCCGTTGGCCGCGGTCGCCAGGAAACGCCGAGGTATCCCAAGTTCGGCGTGTCCAAGAAGTAGCCAACCACCCTGGAACCGCAGATGGCGGTTCACGCGGTTGGTAGCGTGGTTGGCTGCGGGCAGGGCTTAAAGGGTATGGTTGCCCATTTCTTTCAAGTTTAAAGACTGGTTGGTGGTTTTAACCATCTTGAAAAATATGAAAGTCAATGGGTCAAGGGGAAGGATTATCCCATATATGAAATGGAAATTAAAATATGTTTGAAACCACCAACCAGAAGAGGTAATGTGGGTAAAACAATAATATGCCATCCTCCAACCGCCATAAATAGATCATATAAACCATTCCCAAATGGCTGGTTTGTTATTGTTGTACCCACATCGATGGAATATCCCCACATCATTGACAAAACCAAATGCCATAAACCCCATTAGATATTTATTGGGTATACCCTTACTTGGGATTATTAAAAAAACACGAAATTGTTGGTCAATGGGAAGGTTTGTTATTAGATTTACCACATTAGTGGGTTATAATCTGATCGAATTGGACTATAATAATAAGGGGATTACGCAATCATTATATAGGCATTTTTCTCCTACTAAACAACTGTGACTCTAGAGGATGTTTAACTAATATGAACGGGGAACGGATTATTGGAATCAAAATCCAAAGCAGAAATAAACATCAGAATCCAATGGTTCTGATTTCTCAAATCCCAATCATTTCTGTTGTGTGATAGCACTAAAAAAAACAAGAATAATCTTGACCATCGTCATCGTGGTTGTCATCGTCATCATTACGGGCATCACAATTATCTTCAAAGAAATGCACATCATGATCGTGACAGCTATCCCTGATAATCGGAATCATGATCGTACTAACCATGAACATAATTACAACGTATTACAACCATGATAATAATGACATGTACAAAAAAGGCCTCCTAGACAGGTAAGTTGGTTTATAGACCCAGCCACCTGCGAATATCTCCGCCATATATCCATGAAGATCATGACACCCCAGTTATAAGTTGGTTTATAAACCCCATTAACTATATAGTTATAAGTACCATAAACCATAGTGAAATTGGAGTTATAAACCAACTTAGCTATCTTGGGGGCCTCACATTGTAAGAATAATCGCCATCGTCGCAACTGGAGGAAGCCGTAGGACCGGAAAGTCGCTTCACCCACAGCGGTACTTTGGATTTTCACGGCACAGACATTGGGCCTCCTAAACATGACACAAATTTATACAAGTTGAACCTTAGGTGCCCTGGCAAAAAAGAAATTATCACATATTATGACTAGGGCTAGGGTACCAAGATATCCCCTAGATGCTCCCACATGTCTAAATCCCCCAGAAAAAACTCTGTTTCGAAGGGGGATGTTTCGAAGGGGAGGGGATGAATGTTCAAAACGCCCACATTTATCTGGCTGAATGATATTTCGCTAGCCACAAAATAGCTGAAATCAAGCCTATGGGGATGATTCCCCCCAATTCCCATTCCAATGACATCACCGTGAGATCATGATCAAATTCATCCAGATTTATGGGGAAAACCAACATATTTTACGCCACCTTTGTCCCTTCACGTGGTCTTCCACATTTTCAGATGTAACATTCCCTTGGTTCTGGCTTGATCTCCTTCAGTATTTCACCATGTTCACCCGGAGAGCCATCATCAAATGTACCATGGTCAAAGCATGCATTTGCAGTAATCTAACATATGGGAGTTTCATGGAGTTTCCATAAATGAAGGTACCCCAAAAGCTGGATGATTTATAATGGAAAATACGATTAAAATGTATGATTTAGGGGTACCACCATTTCCGGAAACCTCTATATGGAACATTACATATTATTATAGGTAAAGGATCTATAAAATGGGCCATGGTTTCCATAGCTATGTAAGTTTACCAAAGTTTTATATGATTTATTGCCATCAATCCCTTTTTGGGGGAAATCAGGAATCTGCACATAATAGCTTAATCTAAATCCCTATGAAAACTAACCTATGATGGCCATCCCCCCAGGAAACTCACCAAAAAGCTCTGCAGAGCATGGCGCAGTTCTCAGTCTCTGAGTCGCCAGTCAAAAAAGTCGAGTTCCGTTAGCTGCTGAAATGCTGAAAGTAGATATTCCTACAATGTGCTGCCCCGCAGTGATGTTTGTTGGTTTATAAACCCCATTAACTATAGTTATTTGCGTACCATAAACCATAATGAAATTGTAGTTATAAACCAACTTACAGTAGCTATCTTGGGGGCCTCACATTGTAGTGAAATTGCAAAATTGAAGGATTGAACTGCCAAACGCAGTTGGTGAACGTAGGAATCACTGCTGCCCGAGGTGCAAATTGCTCACAGATCCGCTCACAGCGGCGGCTGTATGCATCAACCCGCCCTTGGTCCGCTAGGGTTCGTTGGTTTCGTTGGGGTCGTCGGGGTCGTTGTCCGGAAGGTTTCTGTTGGCTGCATTGCACAAGAACAATGTTTTTTTGGGGATAGTTTAGCATTTTCATCATTCCAGTTCCAGTTATTCCATGTTCATTGGCCAAGTGTTTGGGGCATCCTTTAATATTCCATGATCATCCTTTTTTTAAACGTTCATATTTTAGAAAGGCCAAGGTTGAAGCGACCATCCTGTATATATAATTATCCCATATCCTATTGATCAGTCACTTTTTTTAACCTAAGTCATAATCCCACTCATATTCCATTATCCCATTCCTCCATATTCCTCCATTATCCCATTTGAGCTGTGTTTTTTTTTGTTGTCTGGGCCCTTATACTCCTGTGCTGCCTACGCCGCTGTCTACGCAATGCCTACGCGGCCACAGTGGGAGCCTACGCGGCTCATCCCTTTGAAGGTGTGCCTACGCAGGCCCAACGCCCGTGTAAAGCGACGCCTCAATGTACG
>Ga0126342_10019613_pt1 | contig 11461 bp, 7 predicted proteins | sample Cyp1metagenome_FD_92528 | JGI IMG/M metagenome (GOLD analysis project Ga0126342, IMG submission 92528) | Coral microbial communities from Lord Howe Island, Old Settlement Bay, Australia - Cyphastrea 1 metagenome | ecosystem: Host-associated > Invertebrates > Cnidaria > Coral ... | reverse complement strand
GTATGTACTGTATGTACTGTATGTACTGTATGTACTGTATGTACTGTATGTACTGTATGTACTGTATGTACTGTATGTACTGTATGTACTGTATGTACTGTATGTACTGTATGTACTGTATGTTGTGTGATGTAATGTTATGATATGTGATGTTATGTTACGTGATGTTATTGTTTGATATTCTATGTAATGTATGTGATGTATGTAGTTGTAATGTATTGTAATGTATGTTATGTAATTGTATATGTAATGTATGTAATTGTATTCAACCCCTTTTCCCGGAAATTGATCATAATCAGATTGGGTTCATACTGACAGCTCATGTCAAACCCATCGCTTTTGTAATCATTGGAAGGACCTCTGTTTCCTGCAGTGCGCACCATATGTTCAAAATTTCACGTTTTGAATTACCACAGGGTGCCGATATCTCCCCATGGTGTTCAATTGCATTGTTTTCTGGCCTCAAATGCTCATTACCCATTACAGTACATACATTATATACATCCACTGACCAAAGTTTATTCAGATACATCCTGTACTATGGGTTTGTCCGGTGTTATACAACCCACCAAATGCCAAAAAATGCCATGGTACAATGATATATAACCCGTTTCCGAACAGGCCATAATAGCCCAGCCCCCAAGCGCCCCAGGCTGGGTAAACGTCGCGGCGTCTTCGCCCGCTGTGGGCTTTCGGGCACCTGGTATGTTTTGTGCTAACACCACCAAAGGACACCAGTGCGCCAAAGGACACCAGTGCGCCAAAGGACACTTAGCGCCAGAGGACGCTTACCCTTTTGCTTTGTGTTTGCGGTAGACAGATTCAATTGAAAAGAACAGATCGAGATGTACAAGTATGTGGTTGCACGCCAGCCGAAGGACACTTAGCGCCGGAGAACGCTCTCCTTACTCTTTATATATGCAGGTTAAAAAATCAGAAAGAAAAAATCGTAGAGAACAAATTTAGATGGACTCCACGTCAGTGTTGAACTTTTCAGGATGTGTTTTTTCTTTTGTTTCGACGGATATCTGCAACACCGACAAGTTCTTTGTTCTGCGGAGTTGCAGAGATCCAGGGCCAGGGCTTTAAGGTTTCAGGCCTCTCAAGGGTTGTTGAGGTTTCGGCGACCCGAAAGGGAGCCCAATATTCCGCAAGCGTGATGGGTCACCCAACTTGCCTTTTGAAGGGGATGAACACACTGGAACCTTCAAGGGTTCTGCTTTGAATGTAACCTGGGTGGTTGGGGTGTGCTATTGAGCAGAGCGAGCGCGCTTTGAGCGGGGGCGTGCCAGCAGAATGGACAGCCCTCCCCCCATGCGCGACCACTTTTGCACACCCAGCCTAAAAGCCTAAAATATGTTTTTTGTTCATCCTCTGGTGACAATATGTTGTTTGGGTGCAAGATTTTGACCAGATGGGTGAACGTCTGCTCTACGGCGACCATGATTGAAATCGCCACAAAATACCGGAATTATCCATGCATTTCGCACATGGCTCGTGCACAGGTGAAATGGCCTGTAAATCTGTGCCCATCTGTTGGTGCTAATTGTTGTGGAGTGTGAACCAAGTTCTGTGAATTTGGGACCTAATCCCAGATTTTGAAGATGGTTGCTTTCAATGACAAGGGATCTAAAACTAAAAGGAAGCCCCTTCGGCACTGGCGACAACGCTGACATTTTTGATGTCATCGACTGCCGGAAGACAGCCCTGCAGAAGCTGTTTTGTGTCCATCATGAAATGCCGGTCCATGTAGAGCAATTTGTCGCTTCAAGACCTTGTGGTTGGTTTTTGCTTCATATCAACATACAATAATAGACGAAACAATGGAAACATACACACAGTAAGTACACACAACAACACACACACACAGAGAAATGCAACACAATGCAATTAAACACATACCGAAACAGTTTGCGTAGAATTTAGATTTACAATGATCTATTATATATATATATATATTCATAAAATTTTAAAAATATATCATATGATGTTATTTCAATCAATCTTGTACTGTACAAGATTTGCGAGAAAAAAATGCGATAAGTTCATCCCTTGGGCCCCGCCTTGCTGCGCTTGCTGCGCCTGCTGCGCTTGCGCTTCGCGGGGCTTCGTTTCGCGGGGCTTCGAGGAGACTCCTGAGGCGTCCAGTGGCTGATTGGTTCCGCATGTGGAAAAGGGAGAAGTGATGGTTCCAGATCTGCAACAAGGCTGACAAATGGTTGGTCAAAATATGTCAAAATCTAATGGTTGATCAAGATCTTTGAAGAATGTCCTGATGGTGACATTTTGACAAACTGCACCAATGAGTTGTGCTTTTGGTTGGAAAAGAAAGGGGAAGGTATTCAACAACGCTCACACAGAGTCCTTGGTCCGCTCTGCTTTTCTCTCTTTAGCTATCTCCTTCTTTTCCCTCTCCTTGTCATCGCGAAACAATGGACCAATGGACGTTTGATGAAGTTCGAAGCACTGTCGTGTCAAAAAAAAACACATGTTCATTGTGCCACTCCCGCTGCATGAACCCCAAACAACTCACAAAACCTTGTGCATTTGAACCCAGAGGCACTTGTATCATGAAGTCTGCAAACTGAAGTGTTAAGAGGACGATACTGATCCCTCATGTTGATTCATGTTGCTGACTGGCTAAGAAATAATATGAAACGAATGACCAAATGGGATTCCTTGGGGTTGCAATCCACTGACTGACCATGCCAAGTTTGACGGATCAGATAATCCAAATACATTTCACATGAGCAGTGTCACCCTGTGTCATCTCGGTTTGTTGACCCTTCCCATATTGAATCATGATTCCCTTTAGACCCGAACCAGTTCCCACATAACTCGCCTTCAAGGAATCTGCTTTTCTTCCCTTCTCCTGAAAGGAGTTCGACAGACAACGGATTGCCTGGACAAAACACCACGCCAACGCAAACGATTACGGAACATGGCAAAATCATGGCAAAATCATGGCAAAATCTGCTCAATTTTGGTGGATCATCTCAGTTCCCTTGATCAAAAAAGCCCGTCTTGGCTTCAATGCCCAGTGGCACCAACATCGTACTACGGGGGGGTTCCCGTAACTCCCTTCCCGAACACGACGTGTGTTCCCAAGCCTTCTTTTCTCTGGAAGGCTCCTGCAAAGGCTGTTGCACATCACAAGCAAACCTTTCGGACATGGTGATACCTGCGGTAAACATGGCTATGGTCGGTATGGTTCAAATCTTTGGATACCATTGATACTACTTACATTGCACTAAAAAAAAGTTCGAAGTCCCTGGACCAATTTTGACACCTTGCCGTTTCGGTGTCTCTTCAGCTCGAGTTGCAATGCTGGAGGACTTCTCTTCGCCATCTGTCGCCCGTTTTTGTTATAAAGTGGTGAAACCATCAGGGTTTGGAAAGTAGGGTGTCGCCCAGAATCCTATATGGTTGATATGTATTTTCCATAGTTTCCCTACCCTTTGGTTATTTAACATAGCCATGGTATAGATGGTCCATTTATAGATGCTTTAGCTATTAAAAATGGTGATTTTCCATGGCTATGTTAGTCATAACCGGAGGGTATATGGTCTGTATGAAGATTGCTTTCTCATGATATCTACCATTTCCAGACAAACCCGTCCCCAGCGTTTGACCAGTTAGCCCACATCTGGCACGCGAACAGAGTCCTCAGAAGGGACCTTCTTCGCCTGGGTGGGAGACAATGATTGGGCCATGACAGGTTCTACTGTTGTAGCAACTACACATGCAGTAATATGTATTATCATATATATATATATATGTATCCGCATATATTTATAACTATACATAAGAGGATATACTGTATATATAATAATTATATGACCGTATATGTGTATAACACTTGATTAAATATATGCCGGCATTTGTGAATGCATATTGAATATGTAAGATGTACTGAGAGATGGGTCTATCACGGTCCATCAGATCACCGCTCACCTGTAACAGGGGAGGAGTTGATACGAGAGGACATGACAAGACAGGAATGACATGTGGGATCAGGGTGCCGCGTGTGGTTTGAAAGTCTGAAAGACTGCCCGAATTTCAACATTTGGGGGTGGTTTATGGGAAAATACGATAGTGAAAAAGTTGATTTCAGTACTGAAAATGGCAATTGGCCTAGAGGAAACCCTGTTTTCTTAGCATCCACAAATTTGCGAAGATCCAATCTTGTCCATGTGGTGGAATCTTGTCCATTACCCCCAATAAGTGGCTTAAATAGTTTTTATCTATGGGTCATGGTACCCTTGTGCCCTGGTGAACACCAAAATAGCTGGTATATAGATGTTCATCCCACCAAGATATGGTACTACAGGTGGTGACTCATCGGTGGGCTTTTGAGCTTACGCCCATCATCATCGTGCTGAATCGCGAATCATGTACTAGCTAGCCAATGTGCATTTACTTACAGTTTGCTCGCAATATACCAGCCATGAACTCCTCATCTAAATTGTCTTCATATGAAATATTTGACTTCCTGGCAATCTGACATGGCGGAAAACCAGCTTGCGGATTAGGAACATCTTAGAAATGGTATTCGCAAGTGCCTTGCCAAATGATCAGGGGTTTACATATTTTACATGGCTATCTCAGATATACAGAGAAGTCACCCACGGGTATCGTGCCTTCCTTGGAGAAACTTCCTTCTCTTTCACCTTTTTCGTCTCCTTCAAAAATGGAGGATCTCTGGCATCAGGACCTTTTAAGATTCAGCCAATCATTTTTCAGAAGATTGGAATATCCAATGTATATTCAGCCATTTAAGTGAGTATATCCGATGAATATATCCATAATATATCCATATTTAATATGATTTACCCTCTGGTAATTTAACGTAGCTATTGAAAATGACCATTTATAGTGGATTTTCCCATTAAAAATGGTGATTTTCCATAGTTATGTTAGTTTACCAGAGGGTATACACATGGATTACACATGCTTGTTGCTTGGGTCCAAGCCATGAGCAGCTTGGCCAGGAGCATCACATTCCACCGACCAAATCAAAACATGTATACTATAAATCTTTGCAATATGTTCACAACATCTATATATTTCCTCATTGAATACATGTATATATATATGTATAGTCATTCCTATCCCATTCAGGATTTACCAACCACTTGGGTTTCACAAGATGAGGGAATTTTCCATTTCACGGTCGCCCTTGTCTAGGCTAAATCGGCTAAAAATGATAAGAGCGAATTAGATTTTATGTTATATGTTCTGTTTTTATCGTTTCAACGTTTTGAGATAAACAGGAAATTCCATAAAACCCCCAAAAAAAACACATGTTTATCGCAGGAAATTAACCATGAAATCACGTGTTTCAAGGCCTTTTGGTCACCATACCATCACGGCGTCCCCATTCAGGTGCATCCCAATTTTGAACCATCGGCTCCTTCACTTTGGGCGCTTCCCTCTTGACCTCCTATGCAGCGGTTGAATATCTACTGTAAATTCACTAAATGTCAATGCAATCTGACTATATCCAGCTAGCTATAGCTATTTATCTGTTTACCTACATATATGTATATATATTTATATTATATATATGTGTGTTTATCTGCTCATCTATTTACCTATCAGTCTATCTATATATATGTAACTATCTATACTATACTATTATCTATCTATCTATTTATCTATCTAATCTAATCTAATCTAATCTAATCTAACCTAATCTAATCTAATCTAATCTAATCTATCTATCTATCTATCTACCGGTCTATCCATCGATCTATCTATCTATCTGGCTAACTATCTACCCATTTAGCCAACTATCTATCTGTCGTTTTCCTATCTGTAGATCACATATTAAGATTGTTGGGCAAGCTCAACCCAGCCAAAACATATGAAAACATTTCTTTGGGCAACCCTCCCAAGTGTCTGGTTGGAATCGACAAAATCTTTGATGCAACGAAGCGCAAATGACGTAGTACAACAGAAACACTCTGGACGAAATCCCTTTTCAATTTGCAAATGCTTCCTTCGCAAACTAAGGCTAGGCTGGATGATTGGAACAGTCACCATGTTGCCTTCGACTTGTTCTTTCGCGACTTTTCCACGGGCTTCGCAGATTTCTTCTCTCCTTCACAGCCGGGTGCAAGAATCCCTGGTGTTTCAGCAGCCACCCCGTGGAATATGGTTACATGCCCTGACCATCATGCAACGCCAGCAAAACTTTTGGAAACAGCGCATAACCTTCCACCCAGACGCACGTTCCTAAGTTTCGAAGAGTTGCTATCCATAATTCCAATCTCCATCAATGACATAGATGGCTTATTCTTGGCTAACCATAGATACCCCCCCAAAAAAAAACTGATGTACATATTCAATCATATTCACCTGTCCAGCCCAAGGCTTCGCAGGACTTGCATCGGGACCTTTGGAAGATGTTTTCTTCTTCTTCTTGGTCTCCTGCAAACGTTTGGCGATCATTCAGTCCAAGCAGTTTTTTTGGCCAACTCCAAAAAGTGACTCTCAAACGGCTCGAAAAACACAAGAAAAGTAAAGCCATCTGTCAATATGCAAAATTTCAGTGTGTGTTTGATTCTTTTGTCGTTTCAATAGTTTTGGTGCCAGCTTGTCTTATGGGTTGATTTGGTGTTCATCCGGCAGCTTCCAGCTGCAAGCATCTCTCCTTCATCTCCACTGAATCTTCGGCCTCTTCCGTTTGCACATATCCTTCATCCTGACGGTGACGGAGTGCATGCTTATGTCATGAGAGGTAATTGTGTGTGGATGATTGTGCAGGCGGGTGAAGCATGGTGTGGATCTGTGTGCAATTGTAGAGTGTAATATGTAATATTTACGAGTATATTAGTACATGTATGCTGTTGTCAATTGTTTGTCTATGTAATTCTATATATTCGTCATATCTAATTTCGCAAAATTCCTGAGAGAAAGACACATGATATGGATAGTGATCGCAATCATAACTCCTTACAAGGACCTTTATCCTTGAAATAGACTCTCGTATGTGTATATATATACACACTGTATACTATACACTATACACACTATGCAAATAATCCTGCATTATCAAGAAGCTGAAACCAAAACCTGCTGCCTCTCTGCCAGTCCCTCCCTGTACCACTCATTTGCCTGGTCCTCTGGTTGAGGGCTGTCTTCCTCCTCCTAGCTGTGTCAAGGTTGTTGCAGTTGCAATTGCCCTGTCAATTTGCCTTCACTCAATGGCCATTTCAGGAACCTAAATTGGAGGTACCTAACATATATAAGGCCTATATAAGGCCTATGTAAGGGAATGCAAAATATGGCCTTATATGGTACTAACGTACCTCCATTTTAGGATCCTGAATTTCCCATTGATTCACTGGAATATCAACCCTAAAATTGCAGGATTTGCAGCTACTAAAAGTGGCCGAACACCCCCGACAGTAGTAAGCCCCCATTATCTCCTATAGGTCAACAAGGTCAGGTTTTTGGAGGCATGCTATGAACTACCCCAAATGAATAAACTCCACTCATTGAGTAGGAATCAATGTTGACTGAATTAGGGGCATGGGAGCATCCATGAAGGGTCAATTTTGTTGAAAGTAGCTGCATAGTAGCCTCCATCACGGGGTGCAATTTGATTATATTAGCTTGATCTAAGCATCCATGAGGGTTTAAATGGAATCACACTCCATTAAAAAATGCTGCATATGAGCATTCATGAGGGGGCCCAATTAAAAAGAAAAGGAGAAGATACAAAATAATTACAACTAATGGGGGGCTTGCAAAGCCACCTCATTTATTTTAGTACTGCCCCAAAGTCACAGGGGACGGACAATAAAACTACCAGATGAGGTTTAAGAAAATCCTATCTCGACATGAGGTTCATTATGTATACATATATAATGTATATGATTATATGTATATTGTAATATATATATAGTACACATAGAATTCATTACATCTATTTCCCATGGAGTGGAGCCGCTGGAGCCTCTGTCATGACTTGCTCGTCTTGAGGCACCTCAGAGATCGAGCGTTGGATCATCGAAAATTTCGGAGGACAGCAACAAGACAGGAAGGCAAGTCACTAGAAATCTCTAGAAATCTCTAGAATTACTCGTAAGTTGTGATAACTTGTGTGGATCTTATGGATCTTATGGATAGGCAATTTCGTGTTCTTTGATCTTCTGACCTGAAATATTTTTTGAATGGATCTCAATGGCACTTCACAATTAATTAATTGAGATCTCAATGGCAGTCGACAAAACCCTACAATTTGTTGGGTTATACCATGGGTTTCACAATGTTTCACATACTCATCGGGGTCTGGTCTTGTGGTCGGTCATCGAAGACATACGCTGCGGTGGACATGCTATGCCTGCTGTGCGTTCAAAGGTATGCGGCTGTGAACTGCGTTCATATGCGATGTAATATATTGGTTATGTCCATATGTCAGTTCATTGCATATTTGTTCATATGTACGTTTGCTGTTTGCCTTTTCCAAATTGTTAGTCCTTAGTGCGTTCTGCATGGATGTTGACACCTGGCAAAAGGGAGGCCATATGTTTTACCCCCCAAGCTATAGTGTATAGTACAAACCTTCTGATTTTTGCAGATCAGCCAGGTGCATTAGCAGAAAACAACAAATCTTCGGAGCCCATTTCAATGAATTGGTTCAAGGGAAAAAACAACACATATTAGCTTAAAGCATGGTTCCGGATGGCTTTCACGTGTGTGTTTTGACATTTTTACCCTGCCAACATGTGCAACACACGTCACCCCTTGGCATCCCAGCTTCGACTTCCAGCTTTTTTGCCCTGGAAAAAATCTGAAATGGTCCCAAAACACCTCTGGGATCGTTGGGTGACTCCCATAGGGCGCCAGTGTCCGGCTTCACCGGAAACGAATCTGTGATGATGGCGCGCCTCTTCTCCTTCTTCTTTCTCTTGGCCTGGAGAATTGGGAAATATATGGATGTGGGTCAAAATGGAAGACCTAGGGGACCACAGATGTTAGTCTAGTTTAGTATTAACCATCCAATTATTGGGGTACCTAATTTTGACCCATACCCATATGGACATATTGTGCGTTGTATCTTGCTGCACAAAAGACGCAACATGATTACAGTAGATCAGTTCACACAGCGCAGTATCATAAAGTATACAATGCTGCTCTGTGTTCGAAATCGGCAAAAGTGGACAGAGGTATTACCCTCCGGTAAACTTACATAACTATGGAAAGATCCACCATTTTTTATGGGTAAATTCACTATTTCTGTGGCCATTTTCAATAGCAAACTGTTAGTTTACCAGAGGGTAAACCTCCATTTTCCTATGGGTTTCCTATGGGTTTCCTATGGTTTTCCTATGGTTTTCCTATGGTTTCCAATCATCTCGTGGGATCTGTGGCCTGGTCTAAGGTACAACGCAGATTGCTCACAAAATCTGTCCAAGCAGCCATTGGACGCCCAACCAAAGGCTGGCTACCATAAAATGGAACTGGGGCAACAAGGGCAACCCTTGAAAATTGACATATATATATAATAATAACAATAATAATAACAATTATAATAATATATAAGTTTATATTAGATATATAATAATATATAATAACATATATTATGTATATATATATATATATATGTATATTCCATTATGTATATATATATATATATTCCATAATGTTCCCACATCGCGGCTGGTGGCTTCAAGCTGTACCGATTCGGCATGTTCAATCGCTTAGATCCCACAAGCAGATCTACCAACAAAACATGGTCCGATTTCAACCAACAAGAAATGGTGGCGTTTTTATTTCACAGTATTTTACACCCCCAAAAAAAGTGGAGACATGTGGAGATCTCAAATAAACAATCAGACTTTCAGGGGAGTATGGGCGGAAATTATTGGACCCCCAAATTGGATCAAAATGGATGGCTCAACATACGAAATGTGACCACACCTTTTTGGGTATCTTGGTAATCTTGGTATGCCAGGCCCACATACTGTCATATTATAGTGTACTATACTTTCACCAGGAAAATGCCATCAAAAATATGCAAGAAAATACAAAAAGTCATCCCCCTTTTCCGAAGCCATTCCTCGCCTCATCGGAGATCTCTCTCGCGCCTACGGTGGCAGGTCACGGCCAATCAGGCTCCAGCCACCAGACATAGAGGAGACATACGACCAGATTAATGGCCCCAAGATGCCCCAAGGTGGTAATGACCTGACTTTTGCGCCATAGCAAAATAGTTTCATGAATGTGACTACAAAAAGGATCTAAGAAATCTATGTAGTTCAAAATTCAAAGATGTTCAAAGTTCAAACAAGAAGTGCATACGTCTGAGGCAGGAAGCACTTTTCTCTTTTACAGCGCCCATTTTTGGGTGGCCCAAATCTCCAAACCTTACCACATGGCCCAGTGGCCCAGTGGAACTTTGTGTTTGATGATTCCCTTGGAAATCAGCAGGGAGCGCTGACGACTTCCGGGGAGGATCAGATATTGTAGACCTCTCAAATTAAGCAATCCTCCCACCTGAGACTATACCACATCTCGGGGAATCAAAGCTGGGCCTTCATTCCTCTTCGCGCCGTTCTCCTTCCCCTGGCGGCACTTTTTGCGCTGTTGATGAGTTTTGTTTTTCAAATTCCTTGAGGCCCTAGTGTCATCATAGACCATCACAATCCCATAAACTCCTGTGGTGGGAATGCACTTAATCCATCTTAATCCACCATTCTCCCACATATACAAGTATACAGGGAATTGTAGTGGTTGAAAACTTGAAACAAATCACTGGAAACAAATCACGATGAACTCTGGATATTTTGTCCAGGATACTGGCGGCCAACATCCATGGATCAAGCATGGAGCCTCACCGGCATTTGGCCCATGGAGAGAAACTGCAGTTTTTAATGGGTCAAACATCGTCGACAATGCCTCTAAGCTTTAAACCATTTTGAACCTATATATAATTCACTTATATATACTTATAAAACTTCTCAGTCTTGGACTCTCAAGAAAATCATAGAATTTTTCACACTCTTACAGGGCCTCTGCTTGGTCAAACTTTGAGACACCCGAGGTGTCTAAGTCGTAGCAAAAGTTGAATGGACCCAGTAGTTGGCCTTGATGTTCGCTGTATATCATGACTGTGTTGTGAATGTAAATGTTGATATACATGATATACATGATATACATGATATACATGATATACATGATATACATGATATACATGCTATACATGATATACGTGATATACATGCTATACATGCTATACATGATATACATGATATACATGATATACATTGTAATATACATGCTATACCTGATATACATGATATACATGCTATATCTGACATACGTGATATACATGCTATACATGCTATACATGATATACATGATATAGGTGATATACATGATATACATGATATACATGATATACATGATATACATGATATACATGATATACATGATATACATGATATACATG
>Ga0126342_10019612_pt1 | contig 11462 bp, 20 predicted proteins | sample Cyp1metagenome_FD_92528 | JGI IMG/M metagenome (GOLD analysis project Ga0126342, IMG submission 92528) | Coral microbial communities from Lord Howe Island, Old Settlement Bay, Australia - Cyphastrea 1 metagenome | ecosystem: Host-associated > Invertebrates > Cnidaria > Coral ... | reverse complement strand
CCTCAAGTTTGCAGACTGGGAAATTCCTGGTAGCAAAATCATCGTGACAGGCACCTCCAAAAGCATCAGCAAACCCTGCACAATGAGCTGGGTGATGAACTGCTTTTGTTTGGCCTGAAGCAGTACAAACAGTCCGAGCCAGTGAGCAGAGCACTGTTGTCTAAAAACAAACATTCACAGCCAACGTATGCAATGAGATTTTGTGGTAAGTCCGCATACATATTCCACATGTTCACATGTATGCAAAACGTTGCAGCATTGGTCTGAACATGTTTCGTTGATGTTCCCTGCGCCTTGTCCGCAAGCCGCTTGGCCAACTCCTTCTGTGAGTCTTCCTGCAAGTGTGCCAACATCTCCTGCGGGCCAAGACTGGGCAAAAATTCTTTGTGACCCAGATGGTTCCGGTTTTGGATCAGGACGCATCAATGAAGAACATATTCGTTGACAATAATTTCTAAATTCTATGCAATCAATTTAGGAAACAAACATGTATTTCAAATTTCTCTCGAGTTTGCCAAAAGATCATTTCCATCTTGCGCCGTTTTCATGAAATGCGTAGATCCGCTGAAACGAGTATCCTTAAAAATCACGAATGATTCCCGACAAATTGTCCTGTCGGCTTTTGATTTTTTCAAGTCTCGACCTTTCCGGGATTTCAACGTTTTGCATGTGCGGACTCAAAGCAAACATGAGTTTGACAATTTGGCAGGCCTGTTGATGGCGGTAGATCTCTCGATAGCTGCCTGACCCACCCATTTGGTTTCGGCTCACAAATAAAGTTATATTGAAACGTAGTTTTGATTGATCGCCGTCCAAATTTACATGAACTCAATATGACAGATATCATTGCTTAGGATTGTGGTGATGTTTTGTCCAGTTTACGTTTTTCAAATTCAAGTACCTTTTGCCTTTGCCACCGTCTAAAACCAATTTCTGGCCTGGGTCTCAATTTGCTTTGTTTTTCTTGCATAATCCTGGCAGTTGCAATGGCAATTTTGGTTTCAAGCACGTCAATTCCATACACCGTTTTGCATTTTTGTAAAATCCGCTTGAACATGTTGAGACTGAAACAAACACACCAACCAAACGCCGAAGGCCTGCTGAATCTTTTCCTTCATGGAGTTCACAATCTTTAAGCGTTCAATGCTCTCTTCCTCGTGTCCAGGGTATGATTGCGGATTTGGGGTTTGTTTCCACGGGTTTTGCACTACACCAAGTCCCTCCCCGGAGGACCCTGCCAAACATGCAAGGCAGCTGCAGGTGCTTTTAGCTCCAAGTTGGGCTCGGTGCTGGGCCAGTCTCCTGAATGGCCCTTGGGCCTTGAACCAACACAGTTGGAGGACGTTTCAGCAGCTGTGGAAAACATTAAGACATGTCTTATTGGGGGCGCAGTGGTACTCCAACCGCACTCCTCCTTCCAAAAAGGCAAACACCCTCGTGTGCCAAGAACCCAGTCGGTGCTGATTCCCCCTTCATCCTTTCAGCGTGGAGCACCTCTTCCAAAAATTTTAAACACAAATTACTAACTTCGTAGGAAACTCTTAAATGATCATTCTATGCGCTGTCCCGGACTTCCCAAGCTCTATTGAATTCTCACTCAGAGCTGTCACCAGAAAGCACACAAGTTGAGCTGCCGCTGAAGACCGGCCAGCAGCTGCTGATATTCTTTGGCACGACTCGCCAGTGATGGCCTTTGGCTCCAGCATTCTTCTCCCGGTGATAGTGCTGAGTTTTTCCTTTTTTCCCTTTTTTTGCTTGACCTTCTTCCGCAAAAGGTTTACTTCTCTCCGTCATGTTTGATCGGAAAAACGGTGTATCCCACCCATTTTGGTTCCACCCAATTCCTTCCCCAGCCATAATCTAGTGCAACCTTTCTCTCCAAAACCTCAGAAGCATCCAGACTGTTCCAAATAAAAGTAAATCCTTTCCAGTTCTTTGGGTAGAGTTGGGTTACCTGGGTGGTGGAACGCATTCTCACGCCAACGGTAGTGGATCCTGGCCGAAACTCTCTGATAATCTTCAGGTCCGCGATGTGGTCCAGATCATCCCATCCTTCAACAGCCGGCGGCTTCGTCAACCAGGCCGTTTGTCACTGGTGATCACCTACTCAAGGATGCGGACGTGCATGTCGGGCAGAAAACTCATCCATTCTTGGATCTTCTGGATGACGGATTAAATCCAGACCTGGTCCAATTCATGGCCTTACTGGTTCAGGAGGATGTTCCGGTTCCGGAGGAGCCAGTGTTCTTCTTGGGGTCAGTGATCCCTCTTGAAGTTCTTTCGGATGACCTCTGCGCCATTGGTGTGCATCTTCTGGGTGCCCGTTTTTTGGCCCCAAGAATTTCCGTCCCACCACAACCACTCGCCCCCGTCCACCTCGCAATAGTCGGCTGCGTTCGGGACAGCGGCCAATCCCTTTATTGGCGCCGCCGAGGAATAGGCACCTACCTTAAGTTTCACGCCCTTTTCTTTTGTTTTCGGCCCCCTGAGCCGCTCATTCCCATACGTCGAACGAATCCTTGCAAGATATTCGGCACCGGTCTCATCCTCCCGCTGCTCCTTCCATCTTCTTGTCATCTCTGGGAGGCGGCGACCTTGGAGCAGTTCGAGGAGGTGGTGACCTTGGAGTCGCCATATCCACTAACTTGTTTCTCTTCCCTTCAAGTACTCAAACGCTTGTTGGGCTGTTTTCATTACCCATGTCGGCCACTTGTTCACTTGTCGGCCCAACTGGCTGACAGCGAAACTGATGTCAGGCCTTGTTCTGATGGGCAACCACAAAAGTTCGCCCACCACTGTTTGAGCTTGACGTGTGTCCTTGATCGCTGGCTGCTCCTCTTCAGGAAGTTCAGCATCGGGGTTTCGTCAAGGGCACCGGTCTTGGATGGTCCACTTGATGTCGATTCAGCAGATCACCGGTGTAGGACTGCTGTCCCACCTTCAACTTCTTTTGACCCCCATGACACCCAGCCCTTCTGATCCACTTCTTCCGGAGTGGAGCAAGTCAATTCCTCCTTCAGCCTCTTCATGAAGCTATGCTTGGTGTGGGATTCAGCGAGAACCATGAGATCATCCATGTAGACGATGACCAGTACAACTTGTCGATAGCCATCAGGACGCACCTCTTCTCCCGATTCACCCTCACCCTTAGCCTTACACATGATTCTCTACACGTTGCCCTCCGGTGTTTGTTCCGGCTTGGATTCCCTTTGCACCTCCCCCGAGCTCACATCTCCCTGCCACGTGAACCTCTTCATAATTCAATCTCCGTATACCGCCCCCAGTGTGCAGGGCTAGACTGAAACCCATGGAGGGCGTTGTCAACAAGCCACACTTTGTCCAGCTGGGTGATCCTAAAATTGGTCATGATTCTCCGAGGTACGGTTTTTGCGCCGTCTTCCGCTGGCGAGGGCCCAACAGAAAGGCGGTTTTGATGTCTGTTGTGGAGACATCCCACTGTTGATGAGCAGCCTTTCTCACAGCACACCTGATGAGAACCCACTTTCTGCCCCGCTGGCATACAACAGCGATGAAGGTATTGGGTCCGCTTCTGGCGATGCCAGATTGCCACAGACAGCACGACATTTGTATCTCCCCCCAGCTTTGATCACACAAAACAAAGTGTCATGGGACTAGTTCAGCTTCAGGGTCGATTTGGGGTCTTTTGACTCGCCTGATTGCCTTGGCTTCTTCCGTCAAGGATTTGTACTCAGCAAGCATGACTCAATCTCTTTTATCTAAGCGGGCTCGAAGGTCAGCATTGTATGACTCGTAAAATTGAGTGGCCGGAGCATAGGGACACGATCTTCAGGCACTGGATCTTGTTGGCAAATCTTAGCGAGGGAATCCAGCAAAGGTCTGTCGTTGGGATGCCCTGGGACATAATTTGCGCCAAACGCGAATCGCCCACAGGTGCTGATGTTCAGCACCTTCAATCTATTCTGCTCATCTGAATTTAGGCCGATATCTGCCGCACGGGACAGAAAGACTGCCTCAGAATCCAACATGGTTGAGATTTTGGCTTGACCTTAACAGCAACAGGTGAATAAGCTGAATCAGCGCATTGCAGTCCAGAATCAATGCAACAAAAATCCGTGAGATACAGTCATGAAATTGAAGCTGCCTGGCTAGTTGATGCACAGGAATGTAATCAGTAAAAGAAAACATAGCAAAACATTACGCAGAAAAAGAAAATATCATCTTGCACATCGCAGGAGGATAACATGGGCATGCTGAACTTGACTTAAATGCTACTTCAGCGCTGTCCTTCCACTCGCGGAGACAGCGGGGACTCCCCCAGGGATCTCGCGCCTCACGCAGGCCAGGAAAGAGTGAGCATCAAAGACAAGCGAAGGAGGAAAGATGCGGGAACACTCAAGCTACGCTACTTCACCCCTGGCAAGCAACAACATTGAACTGACATCCAGAGCGGCTGAACATGCTGTTGCAGCAACTTTTGACTTCCAAAAGAGTTGCTGCTTTAAACCTGCACATGACCGAAGCATACTTTGCACTTCGGAAAAACCTTGTCAACATCTCCGACCCTGTAGTAGGACAGCATCCTGCCACAGCCCGTCTTGTCGCTGTGCTCAACATGCCCATGGTGAACCATTTTAGGTCTATTATGTCTATATGCAAGCATCGTGTCCGAGCAAGGTGAGGGGATCGCTCGTTGGCCTTCATTGTGGACATCGTCAATCAATGCATGACTGAATTCACATTCTTCCTCATCTTCACTATCACTTGAAGCTGAGCTAGACACGGATTCAACATCTGAACTCTGCTCTACAGCCCCTGGCATCCCACGCAGGGCCATCTCTTCATCCTCATTCAGGAAGTCCACCATACCCGATGGGAAGTTGTGCTCCGCTTTGAGCGAAGATAGTCTCAGGTCAGCCTGACGCATGGCTTCGCTTGTTGCAAAAACTGCCGATTCCTGCATCACACTTGCGGCTTCCATCACTCTTTGAAGGCGACGATTCTGGCATACATGAACATTTGGGGATGTGACCTTACAAAAAGCGAATTGTTGGGTTACCACGTGAACAAGGAACATTCTTCGGCGCTGAATTACACCAGGGATTGTTTGAGTAGACCAATGCGTGACATGATCACCGTCATGCGTCAGATCAATCTGGGAGTCTTTAACCCTGCTGCTCCTCGAGACCAAGTTTCCTCAGCCGTTGCAAAGAAAGCCTATTGCCCGGCACTTCCTGGAAGTCACAGGCCTCAATGTGACTGCTCACCGAAGCAATCTTAGGGCATGGGAACCCTTTGGAAAGCAGACATCTGTCATTTCCGAGGACCCCATCGGCTTCTGGTCTTCATAGGGGATGCTAGCAAACTCAGGGACCATCACGAACCCCAATCGTGGGCCCGCGAACAAAGAGTGGGCACAGGCACCAGTCCAGCTTCATGTCGCGCCTTCAAAAATTCTATCAGCCAAGGCTTGCCGAGCAAACCAAAGGTCGGCACGACCATGGGAATGAATACTGTAGCTCGTTCCTTCGAGCGCGCAGTCTTCGTCCGGCTGAGCGCTCCCTCATAGAAACGGCCAACTACTCCAGCATGGCGAATCCTGCTGGCGTCTGAACAGCGTAATCCGCCCATGCAGCAAAGAAGGCATAAGCCCGCTGCCAGCCAACAGACCATTGTCGGAGATGGCATCTCGGCCTCGACCGACTGACCGTCCTACATGGAAGTCCTCCAATAATGCCCAGAAGTTTTCCCAGGCTGGCGAATTTCCAAAGGAAACTCCATGTTCCTGGGTTGTGAATGTCTTGGCTCCGGCCTTCATTAATGTCCACATAATCACTTCAATCCCATTGTATAATGGGAGTCTTCCTCCACTCCTTCGCGCTTTCGCCGGCAAACAGGTGTACCACCACGCCCTTGCCGGTTAGCCGATTCCACACGGCAATCCATGGCTCACTTGCGGATCCTCTACACCTTGACCACACATGTAACTCCAGATTCGTTCCGGAGTTTCCGGGAACCTAGATCCCCACCATTTCTTTGTCTTCTTATTTGGCTCCTCCAGCGTGGATCAGCGCCAGAGCGCCATCCCTTTGGACCACTGGACATCCACACCTCAACAGCACTGGATGTTTCCTAGTGTTGGGTGTTGTGATGGTATGACCCAACTCCACAAGTCCTTGAAGAGGTACTAGTGGTTCTACCGGAAGCTCCGATAGAAGTGTCCCGCTCACAGGATTCTGATAGAGCTGCGTGGCACCGAGAGCCCATTCCACCGTGACCTGCGCCGCGTTCTCAATCTCCTCACTCGTACCCTGTCAAAGGGGATAAGTATAGTCCTGGCCCGAACCTTGTTCAACTTCGAGATCCCCACCTGCTCCGACTTCAACATTGGGCCAGTGAGACACTGCAGGGGTTGGTTCACTTCTCCCACCACCTTAGCAGGTTCTTTCGGCAAGGGATAATGGTGACTGTGGACTCCTTCATCGGGTTGATCTTGACGCCACATGCGTGAATCGGCACTTGTCCGCATATTGGCACCCCTTGTCTGTCAGCCAATGCATGCAAGCCGTCTTGGTAACTCCGGTTCCTCCCCCTTTTTTCATCCGAAGATCCTTCTGCAGCATCAGGTTTCCTTTGAATTTCCCTTCGGCGGATCACTAGAGCGGTCCGCTCCCTTCATCGGTTTCACTCCCGCCACCCTTGGCCAACGCATCACTCTTTTTGCGACCACCCCGAACCAGATGAAATTCTTCGGATTGAAATGCCCACCGTTTCCATTTTCTGATGGATATGCGGCCATTGGGTCGCGTTGTTCGAAGGTGGCTTCCAATCAACTAACAGCAACAATGACGTCCTTTCCGTTGGGCCTCCTGGTTGGAAAATGGTGTACAACCATTCGTGAACCCTCCCTGATCCACCAGCCGCGGGGTATACCACAGGTGCCCTGCAGGTTGGTAGAGCACAGGTGGTCCAGTTGGTGCAGCCGCCGCCACCAGTTGACTTAATTATTGTACCCCTCCAGGAGATTCGACAGGAGATCTTCCCCACAAGAGCAACGGTCGGTTCGACCATAGCAGCACCTCCGCCATTCAATTTTTCATTTGGGTTTTAGTTCCTCCCGCTCTGTGCTCCACCTCGGTTCTCCACCACCGGTGGGTCCTGAGATGCTTTGTACAGTCGGGCGACTGCCGGCACGAAGGGTGAAACTCAACCCAAATAACAATCGACCATTCCCATTTCCTCGTCCCACTTCAAGTTGAGGAGGTTCTTCGGGTGGCAATGACACTGGTCTTGCGACTTCTTCCACTGCAGCTGGTTTCTGGGACCTTTTTTCACCCGCTCCAGCTTGGACCGCCACAACTGGTTTCTGGGCTTCTTTCTCACCCGCACCAGTCAGTGCCTTGACGCCTTCCCCAACTTCTTTTTCCTTCAATTATCTGCGCGTCGAGTCTGGTGGTTTTGTCCCTTCATGTCCTCCAGAAGCGGAACCAGCATCTCATCAGCCGTCTCAGTGCGTTCTTGTTTTCCATGGGCCCCATGTTGTACATCTTCAGCACGAGCAGCCGCCTGACCTTGATAATCTTGTCGACGACGCTGAGTGAAGTCGCTGCTTGACATGGCTTCAGGGCAGTGTTGGGGTTGGGCTCATAACCCACGGGCTTCACACTACACCAAGTCCCCGCCCAGAGGACCCTACCAAACAGGCAAGGCAGCTGCAGGTGCAACTTTTAGCTCCAAGTTGGGCTCAGCGCTGAGCGAGTCTGTTGAATGGCCCTTGAGCCTTGAGCCAGCACAGTTGGAGGACGTCTCAACAGCGGTGGAAAACTTTACAAAGGGTCTTATGGGGGTTCAGTGGTACTCTGTGCTGGATTCCCAACCGCAGTTTCGAAACACAATCCCCAGCCACAACCCAAACGCAAACTTTGTAACCCAAGTTTTACAGAATTCAATGAATGAAAGATCGAATTCCGACATGTGACGCTTTCGAAACAGAACAGAGATGTCCATCAGAAGAACAGATTCAGGTTTTTTGTGGAAGCTGCGCGAACCACTTCCAGATCGAGTGTGAGGGAGTGGATAATCGATAGCATGGACACCCATGGCGATAAACAAAGCTGCTGTGACGCAAAACATGTCACCAACATTCACCAACTAAGAGTTTAAATATGTTTAAATCTGAGGTTCAAACCTGCAACGCCTTGGTGTCTATCTCTTCTGCTTTGTCTCTGGCCTGTTTAAGCCCAGCTGCATGTAGTTAGCCCACCACCCAGCATGATGTTGCATTTTCTGCATTTTTTTCAGATTCTGTTGTGAATGTGTACAAAGCATTGGCAACGTCCGCAAAGGCCTCGTTCAGAATGAACTGTGTCATCTGCAAAATTTGTGCCTGCGTCTCCTCCCGACGCCAAAGTTTTTGATGCTGAGTACGCTTATCTTATGATTTCAGGTGACTCGGCGACGCAGCGACCATTCATGCAATCAGTTCATCCATGTGTTGCACGTGGCAGTCCTTGGAAGATGCATCCATTTTGGTCCACCCCAGACCAGCTCAAAGAAATGTTTTGGCTTTGTGCAACAGCTTCGGTGGCAGTACCAATGCTGGAAGCCAACCAATTCTTGACAGTCCAAGACTGTGAGCAACCACCCAATCACTGTGACTCACTCCTTCACTTACTTAGCCGCATTAAAAAAGACAAGACGGGAGACAATCGAAGAAAAGCCCACGCAAAGGGGTCGCAGTATCGGACAGCAAGGCAGACGCGCTTTAGGCCCTGACCAATACAACGCAACCACCACCACAACAAACAATTTGACAACAAATTGCCCAAGAACGTTCTTGAAAAGCCATACCTTCCACATACAACAGGTGAGTTTTAGTTGAAATTGATTTCTTTACTGCTAGATTTTGTTTGACAATCATGCTGGAATGCACAGAATTACGACAACAGCGATGCAAACAAATGCACGAACGACAACCTTGAAACCATGCAATCCAGGTCAATACACTAAATCTATATATGTTTCCCAAAAACCTTGCACGTGCAGAAATAATGCAACCAAACACATTGTTTGCACGCGGCTCCACATAAAATGCACAAATGTTTTGCAAACACATGACTAGCAACCAAATCACCATCCGCTCTCCCATTGGTGCTCATTCAAAAAAGCAAAACACGATTTTCTCAGCCGCTTTTTCTTGCACTTGTCACTTGTTTGCAAACACGCTTTCTGTTACGTTTTTGTGTGTGTGCGCGCTTTCTTTAACGAGCTCTATCCACAGCCATATCTTTCGTGCGTAAGATTCTGCACTATATGGGCTGGGAGTCCGGTTATGTTTTCTTCTGTTTTGTTCTTTAAAAGCTTCTGGGCTGGGAGTCAGGTTCGGCTCGGCTACTAACAAAGCTCCATGCCATGACTCGTGACTGCGCTATCCAAGAAGCTGCGCAGCGCAAGCAGCAACAAATGTAGACGCACTGGAAAATTACTCCGGGGCTCAATGTGGCACTCCGACTTACCTCACAGGAGTTCCGATTTCCAGTTCCCACAGGTTGACGCTGAACGCCCTTTTCACCTCCGCTTTGCGGCCACGGCCCAGCGGTCAAGTGCTCTCAATGAACGAGCTTTCGAAAGCATGACAGTTGAGAGATTTACATGTGCACAAGGAGAACTCCAACTCACTCTTACTAATCTTACTAATCTTACTGATCATTTACACCAGTCTGCAGTCTCTGCAGTCTCACTTCACCCGAAAGCAATCATCTCAACTGGGCTACTTCCTTCAGCCCCTCAGAGAACCACCACCAGTGAGGAACTATCCGGACCTGCAACAGGAGTGTCAAATGGTGTGACTGCATTTCCAAGCCATTTTCTGTCGAAGATCGATTTTGCAGTCTGAGATTGAGAAAAAAATGCATTGACAGAACTATTCAGTTATTCATGAACATCCTGCTGTAATTCACGCCGGCATCTGCTCATGCTGAAGTTTCTTCTGTGCAGCCTGCCTTTCCCGTCAATGCCTCCAGAGCAAGTTTTGTGCAGTAACCAGTATGGAAAGCAGAAGCCGAAGGACTGGTTCCATCATTGATTTGATCGGCCTTCCAATGCATCCCCAACAAGTCCTGCTTTTGATCTTCATAATGGGGTTATATCATTTTTTGTCAAAATGGCTCCTTCAAGAAATGCTGACAAGACTGTAAACCCCTGTGTGCCCAATTTGAAGTTTAATGAGGGTTCCGCACCTCAATGGAACAGCAGCTTTCTAATCGTTGGCTTTGCCTGGAAGCTTAACCAGTACTGCCGCATGCACAATAGTAGGTGGGATCGGTTGTGAGTCAAACCTTTGAAGGCAAGAGCAAGATTCACAAATTGTCGCATATGTATATGGATATTGAGCCACAATATGTGTGTACAACAGAAAAAGCAACCTTCTCTCCTATGGAGTCCTTCCCTTTAGCACAAAGTCTTGTGCTGGAGATACCGTGCCTGCTCCATGACCAGCTGCAAACGGGAGTCAATGGTATTGTCAATGGTGATGGTGCCCTTCTGGCAAGCCAAAACCTGTGCTGAAGCGCTTGTTGGACGCGACAGAAGTTGTCCAACGAAAATTTGTGGAGCCAGAGACAACTGCATTCACTCCCGAACTCTCTCACTTACTCAAATCATTCAATGCCATGACCTCAATCAGTTCCTCAATCAGTTAAAATTTAAATAGAAACAACGATGCTGCATGTTCGGCACAAGTGAAAATGCATAGACAAATCCTTTGGAGGTAACAGGGGCATTGCAAAAGAACAAAGAGATCAGTCAAGTACAGTAAGCATCTTGAGAAAGCAGTGTGGGGGCTGCAATGTGATGGTTGCAACTTAGGGATTGCAAAAGTATGCAAAGTGTTCAAATCATGGTTGCAGCAAGTTGCACCCTGGCAAGACTCGAAATAAACTGGTTTGGAATGGCTTGGCTGCTGCGCACAGGTCACTGCATTTTCCACTGAATCACCTAATAGTGACAAAATGCAACGAAAAATCATGAAAAATAATGAACAAGATAGGCGTTATTATGGTGTTCTGATGGTTCGAAGCCTCTGTATGTGTTGGAATACCACATCGCGCGCGCAGAACATGCTGCAAACACAGTGTTCTTGGAGCGCACGGGCAGAGCACAGGATCAACACCACCAGCACCAATAGCCAAGGTTTGTGAGGGCAACCCTTATGGCATCGCTGGTGTGCGCAACTCTACAATTAACACTTTTGCAGCTTGTGCAGAAGTTGTACCATCGTGCAGGTATTAGAAGATTTGCAAAACACAAAGCTACATCCAAGCGCTCAAGCAGCTAAGCACAGCTTCTGCAAGGGCAAACTCTTGCTCCTGGCTCACAAGTTCTAGGTACCCTGGCTACACCACCCAAGCACGAAGGCGTCGAAGCATCGCCATTCGGCGCTGGGGGCAACTGAACTTTCTGGCCGGGCAGTGGCGGGTCACGGG
>Ga0126342_10019611_pt1 | contig 11463 bp, 9 predicted proteins | sample Cyp1metagenome_FD_92528 | JGI IMG/M metagenome (GOLD analysis project Ga0126342, IMG submission 92528) | Coral microbial communities from Lord Howe Island, Old Settlement Bay, Australia - Cyphastrea 1 metagenome | ecosystem: Host-associated > Invertebrates > Cnidaria > Coral ... | reverse complement strand
TATCCAACTTTCGCGAAACTTTCGCGAAATAAAATTTTACTTTCGCGAACTCGAAAAAAAACTTTCGCGAGGGTTTCCAACATAACATGCACGGCTTTCGCAATTAAAACTCCTTACAAGGACTTTTAGATCGACCACCATATTTATACATATTCTTCCTACTGGATTCCCCAAGTCGTGGAAATGCCCATTGGGAAAATAACAAATCACATTGAACAAAACCAAGTCGTACATAAACTATGGGTCTGCATCCATTGCACCTGCACCGCGGATAGGCCAAGCCGGCCCCGAGCTACTTCTAACCCCCCGCTGAAGCATTGAATATTACATAATACGATGGAATACTATGTATATATATTATATAATGTTATGTTATATACATATCACCATAGTTATAGGGGTTATATCCCAAGGTCTTTGGGTAATTACCATGGTTTTGCCATTGATACCTCCAGCTGCACCCTAATATCAGAAAGTGCTGATGGATCAGCAAGCGCACACACAATGTAGAAAAACGTCCTTAATTTATATAATTTTTCCAATCTTCTTGGCTCAGGTTGACGACCCCAAATAATTAACCAAACTGCTTGGCCACTTTCAAGATGTTAGAATCATCCTAGCATAAATTGCACGTTGAATGGCCCACCTTGTATCACCCAACTCTGCAATAGAAATGGCCCCGTTAGATGATGTTCTGATGTGATCCCCTGGCAATTTGTCGCCAGGTCCAATTCCCGCAGCGTTCGCTGAAACCCACACCATGCCCCGTGATGGGACATGGTGTAACGGGCAAACCTATTCGGACGCACCGCTTTCCCAACGCTAAAAAATGTGGACACATAAAACTATATTTGATCCTTGTCCTTTTTCCCCACCCGGTGAGGGTCTCTACTCTGGATCTTAACAAAGGTGCCACTTCTCCTCTTCTTCTTCTTACTCGTCATCTTCCTCTCTTCGTCTTGTCCTCCTCTTCCTTCGCCTCTTCCTTGCAGCACTTGCTGCACTTGCTGCCATATCGCAAAACCAGGACGCGTCCGTGGAATGTTCCTGGACCCGACTGCGCAGCGAGCTCAGGAGGCTGTGGAGTGGGCCTGGACCCGAACTCATGCCAGAGAGGATGCTAGACAGAAAGAAGAATGCCAGACAGAGTGCCAGAATATATGTATGTCAGAGAGAATGCCAGAAAAATTGCAAGATGTGTGTCAGAGAGAATGCCAGAATAGATGACAGATAGAGTGTCAGAGAGAATGCCAGAAAGATTGCAAGATGTATGTCAGAGAGAATGCCAGAAAAAATGCAAGATGTATGTCAGAGAGAATGCCAGAAAAATTGCAAGATGTATGTCAGAGAGAATGCCAGAAAGATTGCAAGATGTATGTCAGAGAGAATGCCAGAATAGATGACAGATAGAGTGTCAGATAGAATGTCAGAATAGATGACAGATAGAGTGTCAGATAGAATGTCAGACCATATGCCAGAAAGAATCTCAGATAGAATAGACTGTCACAAAATCTATATATATATATAATATATGTATATATATATAATTATATGCCATACATACTTCCAGATGGAATGTCAGAAACTACGTCTGAATGGTGTGTCAGGGTGAGGATCATTCGAAGAAAGTAATTTCCGTAACTTTGCAGTGATGTTTTGTGCACTTCAAAGTAAATTCCAGGCTTCCAACTTGCTCATCCTATTGGATGGTAAAGTTAATCACATACACCAACCCAGATTAATGAACGTAATGAACCATGAACTTCATTGTCTCCACACAAATGATTAAATACTTAGTATCTTACTAGTCTCACCCCGCTTGTCATTGGGAAAACAAAGCAACATGTAATTTCATCAACCACCCGCAATCGCTCTACCATCCATCTGGCTGCATCATACTGTTCTATGATAATTCACCAACATGATATGTTTAAGAATTCTGTGGCTGTTCCTTTGAAGCATCATCTATGGTGACGTTTGCAAGTGAGGTGGTTGATCATTCATCCAGATATATCCCTGCATGTTTTGCTGATGATAACCAAGAAACGAGTATCAAATCCGCGTGCTTCCTGGTATCATCCCAGCCAGTGGTCGATATATAACTCGAAAAACCAGGAGCATTGGGGTTTATGAGGGATGTAACTATAGTTTTATGGGGGCAGCCGGTATTCATTGCACCAGCCAAGACTCCTTTCTGTAAACAGTGTTTCAGCTTTTTGATCCCACCTTCCAGACCTTCACCATATTTCTCACACGAGTAATTCTTCCTCTCAATGGTCCTCAAGAAGAACTTCCTGAAGCCCTGCAGGGATGATGCGAACGTTGGATGGCCGGGATTGAACATGAGAAAAAAGGGCGCTTTTTGAAAATTAGAAAAATTCACCACTGGACCACTGGGTACTTATTTTCAACCAAAACCCATGTGCTTTCTCTAAAAACGAGCTGTGGGAGATTTCCTGTGCCCAGCGTTCGGGATCATCCGGTCAATCCTTTGGCGCTGCGCATGACAGTTCCATATGCGTCAAAGCCTCATCGTCAAAGCCATAGATGGCCATAATTACTGGGGTGAGGGATCCAAAAATAAATATTTAAGGCATCAAACCAAAAAAATGGAATCCCTTGTTTTCTATGGCCCTTGCAACAGTTTGAACAGTTTGGAGACAAAACCGAGCATTTCTGTGGTATTTGCATCGTTCTGGAAGTGGAGCCTCTCGCCCGTAAGGTTTTTGCAGGATATTGGACCTAGAAATCGAGCATTGGCAGGGCTCGACGCTGCTGTTGGCTTAAAGTTTGTTTATGTTTGGTTTAGTGTTGATTTAGGCTTGGTTTGATGCCTATTACGTTGAATTAGGTTGGTTTAGGGTTAGTTTAGGGTTGGCCTATGGTTTACTAGGTGTCTATTCAGGGTTGGTAAAAGGTTTGTTTAGGTTTCGTTCAAATATTCTTTAAAGTTATTTCACGTTTTTTAGTGCTTATGTAGGGTTGGTTTAGGGTTTATTTTGATTTCGTTCAAGACTTTGTGGTTTATGTTTCGTTTGGGATCTATTGAGGGTTGGTTGTTTGTTTATTTAGGGTTGGTTTAGGAATTGTTTAGGGTATATTTTAGGTTGGTTTTAGGGTTGGTTTTGGGTTTGTTTAGGGTTGGTATTAAGATTTGTGTAGGTGCTGCTCAAAATTTATTTAGGGTTGATTCAGGATGTGTTTGGGATTGGTTCGTGGTTGGTTTAGGGTTGGTTCAGGGTTTCTTTAGGGTTGGTTTAGGGGTTATTTTGGGTTGGTTTAAAGTCTATGTAGGCTTCCGGTATCTTTAAGGTTGGTTTAGTGACTTATTTCTGGTTGGTTCAGGGTTGGTTTAGGATTATGTAGGGTTGGTTTGTGGTTTATTTGGGTTTTATTTGCGATTGGTTTAAAGTTGATTTTGGTTTTTACAACTTATTTAAGGTTCGTTTGGGTTTCGTTTAGGGTTTATGTAAGATTTGTTTAGGGTTTATTTAGGGTTAGTTTAGGGCTGATTGAGGGTTGGTTTAGCATTCGTTTAAGACTTGCTTTGACTTGCGGTTGCTGAGGCTGATTTATTTTTGTTAACGGCTGGTTGAATCGAATTAAGGATTATCTTCAAAATGTTTGAAGGCACCAGAGCCACCAAAGGAGGGAAGGACCAAGGGACCAGAAGACCAGAGGGCCAAGGGATCAGAGGACCAAGGGACCAGGGGACCAAGGGAGAGGACTGAAGGACCTGGAGATTCAAAGACCACACGATTTGAAAATTGCATACAAGGATATAAAAGGGCCAAAACACTGCACCAGCGCAGGAAAAAATGTTTTTTGTTTATTGATGCATTAAATTTTGATTTTTTGATGCCTTGAATATTTTTCTTTTGAACACCATGCCGTTATTTACCATGTTGTGAAAGTTATCTATAGATATAGCCATATAGCTAGTATCAAGTCATTCATTTATTGCCCTGTAGAACATTGTTCACCCAACTTCGACAGAGCTTGGAGCAGGAACATCGTGCTATTCGGATGGGATAGAAAGCTTGCTGGGACTGCAACTCTATGCCTACTACTGTGAATGAAAGAAATCCTGCACCAGTCGACAAGTGGTTTTATCTCCATTATAAGGTTTCTACCATCCAATGTGGTGTAGGATTTTGTAGCCATCCACAGTAGTACCGAAATTCCAGATGACCTGGAGGTTTCCTAAATTGGTACCCCAAACTAATCCATTTTAATAGGATTTTCTATAAACTATAAACCATCCATTCTGAGGCAGCCGCATTTTAGAAAACCCTGATGGATCCTCTACGGATGAAGGCAGATTGTCTCCGAGACGACCACTTCAAAGTTGACGAGCCGGAATCAGGTGCAAAGTCCACAGGAATTGGAATCCCAAGAGTAGTAATATGGCCACGAGTCAAAATTGTGATACCCTCATGGTACCCTAAAATAGCTGATTTATGGATGTTTATTCACCCACATAGGTTTTGAGCTATTCCTTTATCTCACCAACAGAAAGACCTAACTCGCAAAACATGTGGTCATTGACTGTTGATGAATGCATGCACGATTTGCTGAACTATATTTCTTGCCAAATCTCAAAAATAAACAACGGCAACTTCAACAACAGAATGTGTTCCAAGAATGTCAATGACCGAGTGTTTGATCGACATCCAAAATTGTGTTTCAGTGTACTGTCAAAGTGTAGAAATCAGCAGAACCATTCAGGAAGTCATTCAGATTCGGTGCAAATGTAACCCTTCTCAATCTCACATCATCTCACATCCCTCATGCAAATCCCACATTCCATCACATTCCTCTAGTTGATGTTCTCACTTTGATTCCCCTTTGTTCGCTGGCAGTATCCTCTGAATCATATCTCAGGCTTGCACTCTGTGTAGGTTGGAGCCCAACCGGGGAACCGGGGATCTAGCAGTAATTTACAACAAAATATACAATATGAGGCCCCCGTTCGATAGCTAAGTCGGTGAACATAACTCCAATAAGTATGGTAAGCATGGTACTTATAACTATAGCTACTGGGGCTTTTGTGAACCAACTTATAACTGGGTGGCCTCACATTGTAGTCTTTGACTGCAATATGACCCTCTATAGGAATGCCCTAGATCACTGCAAGCAAGCGAGAAACTCAGGAACTTCATAACATTTAGCTGGCACGGTGGCATGGGTCTCATTGGAAGGGGTCCTACATCCCTCTAGTAGATGGCTTTCTCTGAAAATCCTTAAAGATACCTTCGGCCTTCGGCAACCTTCGGCAACCTTCGGCAACCTTCGGCCTGGAAGGCCTGGAAACCGTTTCCCAACACGCGGTGATTTGATGCCTCACCTTAAAATTGGGCACATCCAAACAGAGCGCGAGGTGTGTGGCTTGCGGAGGAGGCAGCGGAACCTGGGCTGACTTTTCGTACAATTTTTGTAGGGCCCATTTTAAACGACAGAAACCATAGACAAATGGTGATTTAACCAGGAAAAATGTGGTTTAATATGGTTTAATGGGATTTATATTTGGTTGAAATAACTCCAATGACTATTGTTTATGATACTTACAGTATTACCTGTATAATGGGTCTGGATTTTCTAAAAACCAACTTATGACCGCTGGGGGGGGTCACATTGTATGGTTATCCATCCCATAATGGAAATTCAAACGTAATATAATGGGTTATTTATGAATGATGATGGTTATTGAAAGTAATGCTGGGAGATGTAATGTAATGGGAGATGTTATGATATGTTATGATTATTCATGAAAGTAATGCAATGGGAGATGTAATGTAATGGGAAATGTAATGTTGGGAGATGGTAATGAAACTGGATGACCATCTCCCAACAACTGAGTATTCTACCCAAGTTTTGACCATGCTACGCATTGTTTGCCATTGTTTTCTCATGTTTTTTAAATTGAACTTACAAGTTGGTATCCCCAAGTTATGCTTGCTGCTTCAGAATGGCCACAGTTAGAGTCGCCACAACACCAACCACACCAACTCGAGCAGGGGACACCACCATCTACCAATTGAATAGGGCAGGATTTCGCAGCCACAGTAGTTCGGTATTTGTTTGGGCTACACAAAGGCATCATACGCATTTATCATTGGGTTGGTTTAAGGGAAAATTTACAGGAAACCATGGTTTTTACTTTTTACCATCAAATATAGGACTTTCCTGTAAAATTTCCCATCATCCAATTCTATGAATTTATATCTGGGAACAGAGTAGTCAACTATCCAGGCAAAAAGTAACCGGGTATGAAAAATGAATCAGCTGGGCTACACGAAAATCACGAACCTAGCTGGGAATACACCTTCATTTATGGACAACAGACTATTAAACTATCCAACCAAGGTTTACCAGGGTCATTAGTGTGTTTTTGGAATCATGGGGATAGCCGCATGGTGATAATCCCCTTCACAATTGCTTTGTGGTTTCATCTCCGGACAAAGTTAAAGTCGGACAGTCATACCAGGCAGAGCGGAAAATAGCTAAAACTAAAATTAAATGACACAAAAAGTCTTAATATATTTAGCATTATTTAGCACCATCTTTACACCTATGAACGTACCCAAGGTCCCATTTTCAGAATTGTTCAAAACAATTTCAATCAGATATCGCCGCCAGAGCCACAGGTTTGCCATCGATGAAAACGCCAGGAATTACCTCAGGCATCTCCAGGTGCCTGCGGAGTCCAGGGGCTTGAAACCCCAACGCCCTCAATTAATACACCGGCTTTTCCGAACAGAACAAATACACATGTAATCACATAATAATATACACATTTAAATGTTACTGTACATCATATTACAATAACCAACAACACGTGGGTATGTGACACAATAGGATATATGTTCTTTTTTGGGGGGGTGCCCTAGTTTTAGAGAAACCCCACATGGCGAACAGTAGTTTGATTTTTGAACAAACATCCATCTTGGCATCATTTGCGAGGTGACTTGTAGGTTTCACTACATTTGGTCATTGGTCCCTCTTTCTGTTGCTTCCCAGTTCGCTCTGCCAACTACTCTAATGCCCACACAGTAAGAGTACCTCCTAAAAAGAATCTTGAAAAACCCTCTCAGGAGCTGTTTCGGAAGTCAAGGAACAAACCTTATATTCCAACCTCGGATATCCTGCAAACACACACCGATCATCGGTGGGGGTGTCATGTTCTTCCATCAAAATGGCTACAGTTATGGCCCTTTACCAGTTATAAGTACTTATAATCGAATGTATAATCCCATTTATACAGTAACCAGTTATAATCATGGTTAATCACTATTAGCACCTTGGAAAAGCATGATTAAGCACTATTTATCACCAATAATCACCATTAATAACCAGTCATAACTAATAGCCATGGCCATAACTGTACCATCTATCCACCAGCCATCTGCCAGGACTTAAGCATCGGTGGTCTGATCCTGAAACAAGCAACGACACCACCACCAACAACAACAGCAACAACAGCAGCAACAACAGCAACAGAAACAGAAACAACAACAAAGTTAGCGGCTACAACCTCAGGATCTTATCCAGGAATCAGCTGCAAATATATATATATATATATATCCTGGCTCCATATCGCATCAGAAGATATCAGAAGCACCTCTAAGCATGGCGATGTGTCACTGACTCACGCAGCCATGGCCGCTGGGCATGTGAGAAAAACAGGTCGATGTGCCTCAGCTTGCCACTTGTTGCAGAACGTGGATATGCAACACAATAGTAACTCACCAACCTGAAATAAAGCCTTTGGGGGTGAGTTCCTCTACCAAGCACAATTTCCAGTGACGTCGAAGTGAGGTCGCTCTAGTGTATAACAGTTTGTATGTATAGGAATTAGGAAGAGTGCCCGTGATCTGTCGGGGAATCTGAGACTTGGATTGATTCAAGCCGTGGAGGTGATGACCAAATTTGTGCATTGAATTTGCAACGCTGACACCCATTTCGGGGTCTTTTTTGGTGGGAGACAGGTCCCGGGTGGACCACTCGATCCCACAACTGCGGCAAAGGGGAGGACACCCTGAAGATCCCTGAAGTGTCAGGAAGTTCCGAAGAAGTGATTGCTAGGTTTTTCAAAATGTAGAAATGCAAGTAGCCCTCTAACATCCTCTAACCCATTTGTAACTGGGTATATCAAATAACCTGGCAAGGATTAATCACAAAGTAATCCCGTCCCCAAATCATAATGAATCACATCCCCAAAAAGATGGTGGAACGCATTGGATATGTTCATGCTGTGGGCCCATTACAAGGGAGGTTAGTCTTAGAGGATGGGAATTGAATGGGTGGATTGTTTCACCTATAACCATGAAATATCCGAATGACAAAGGATCGATTACTGCCATCACGTGTTGCAAACCGCAAATGGTCAGGTTTCCCCTGTTGCTAAAAGCAATACCTGGGATGGTCAGCGCTCGAAACACAACACCTAAAAAACACCACCGCCGAAGACCCAATCTCTGACTGATTCATTTGGGCGTCACATCCTTCAAACATGCAATACTTTGGGGCTAGAGGGAAAGCAATGGAAAGAAACAAACCCAACCAGGGGCCCTCATCGCACATCCTATGGCCCAAACATGACAACGTGCCATCGGCTGCAAGATGACGAACCCTTTTCTCTTGCTGCCACTGTTGGCACATCTAACTTCAACGTGTCCGGACTGGTCGTGCGAGAGCTGAAAATCATGGCCCTTGCCGACGCATCCGATTCCCTGCGAGCTACGCTTGGAACGTCTGCTTCAGCCGCAGCAGAAACTTGAGACGTTAGCTATAATATCCTGGTGCTGTCATTCCGTACTGCCGGTAGATTTACGTTGTGCTCTTGCAACTTGAAGTGCGCTTCAACAGGCACAGGAAAAGGAACGTCCTATTAGATTATACTTTGTGCTATTCAATATCATGGTTTCCATAGCCCCATGCATACTTTCCACTTGAGTCACCTAACTCATGCAATCAGCATCTTGCTACACAAAACCCACCCTTTGCAAAATCAGGGCCAGAACCGGAGTAGTAGCTCACATTCGGACCTTGTGGGCTTCGCTAAGTGATAGTGTTTTTTTTCCAGAAGACTGGCTACAAGAAGCAAAGAACATCTACCTTTCCCCGAAGCTCTCCAATCCCATGCCCTTTCATTGTGTTTATTTTACAGAGTGGAGATTCTAAACTATGGCCAAGTAAACATGTTGACATGACCAATTTTTTTATTCTCTCATGGGCACTCAATGATTGTTTTTTCGTATATGCTCCCGGCAGTTTCACGGGGCATTGGAAGCCCCTGACTTTTGCACACGCAGCACCAGATGAATTGGCGACGTCAGTCCTATTCTGGAAAGGAGCGGCAATGCCTTCATAATTAAAGTCTGGAAGAAAAACAATGGTTTATTTGGTTTATTATAATTAATTAAACAATGGTTTATAATCTAAACAATGGTTTATTATCTATTTGGATGTTCCTCGATTCTGTCTATTCAAAAATGGTGCGTGTATATATATATATATACAGTATGTACTGTGATAGTATTTGTCTATGTATAGGTCATAGCTTAGAATTCGCAAGTAAAATCTCTATACAACATTTATAATGGCCCTTTACCAGTTATACGTACTTGTAACCACATTTATAGAATGTATAATCCCATCGACACCACTTGTAACTAATAAATGGCCATAACTGAAGGGATCATGGCTAATCTTATCTTATAGGTACACTGCAATGGCCCTGCACCCACCAAGTTTGACTATTCAACTTCATTTTAGCATGGGAGCCACTTCGTGAATAAATCCAATACAAAACCAGGGGTTCGTTTCGGAGGTACTAAATACCAGGAGGTTACATTGTTTTTTTTATCGTTATATTGTTTCTAGATTACAATTTGTCCGCTTCATAACTATTTTTGGTTATCTATTTTGGGGATGCAATTGTTTTAAGCCAGCACTAGTGTTGACCCCTGCATTTTGCTAATTGGGGCGGCACCATTTCTGAAGAGTAAACTATCATTTTGGGTGGTACCTCCGACCAAACTGCATCTTCCAAGGACCTGTTGCTGTGTGTCCATGGATTCAAAATAGGGCGCCAGAATCCGACTGATCAGTTTCTGGCATACACAAGTGAACATAAATCAGCTGCTTTGCTGAAAGAAATCAACAGAATGTCATTGTTTTTGTGTGATTCCTAAGATAGGTCATGAAGGTCATGGAGCTAGTTAACTGGCTAATAGATGAGATATAAACCGTTATAAACCAGTCGTAAAGATGTTACCGGGATCGAAGCCACTGACCACTTCGCTAGTCCCACGGCCCTTTTCTAACTTTGCTTGTGCACCACTGAGTTGTGGATTTCGGACTTCGTCGCCGGACTAGGTCCAGATGTTGAAGCAATTCAATGGCTTGTGAAGGAAGCTACGGAACAAATGGTGGCTGTGCGGCTGTGCATATGATATTCCTTCGTCAAATGATTGATCCCAGCTTCTCATACCGGGATGATCAGTCCTAAGTTCATGCCTTCTTCAGCCATCTTCATGCTGCAGTTAAAATCTTTGTGGGATCATCGTTTCAACGCCCCTCTGACTTGGCTCAGTCGGCTCACGCAGAGCAGCGGGGCTAGTTGATTCCGTTTCTCCAATTGCAGCAGCCAAGCTAGTTCCAGGAGTTGTTGTTGTTCCAATTGTTGGAATTGCCGTTGGCACCTGCATGCTGTGGACATGGCAATCGCGTTTCAAGACCATCCCGATGAACACATAAAACATGTCGCTGCCTCAAAAAATATTCAGGGCCCAAAAAATAAACAAAGACTTGTTCAAAGTTAAAGACTCGTTTGTTCAGTCAAATCATTGTAAGGATCTGCAATACTCAAATATCATCAACCGCTAGGAAGATTTTAATGCTCCAAAATTCAGCCCACCTCTTTGGGCCACCAACATGGCCTGCTTCAGTGATCCATCACCTCACCCTGTTTGGACTGGCTGTGAATTGTTGAACCAAACTTCAGGTCTTATTGACCTGTAGGTAAAACCCCTCATTTGAAGATTCTATAGGTATGTGTTTTTGGGGTGCTTTTTGAGTATTGACCATGATGGAAGACGGAAATGTTCCACGGCTCGCGCCTGCGTTGCCATTCGTGCCGTTCCAAGCAGACCAATCTTGGTTCGTGGCGTCCTGCCAGCTGTAGGCTGGGTCTAAGCATGGACCGATCAAACAACTGCCATGTGGCGCCCTTGGAATTTCCCAACTTTGATCTGGTGGTTGACCTACCCCTCTGAAAAATGATGGAATTCGTCAATGGGGTTGGGATGACATCCCATATATGAAATCGAAAATAACATTCATGTTCCAAACCACCAATCAGCAGTAGTTCCATATACAACTGGGTTATACTGATATAACCGCTATTATCCAATATATTATGGAAAATAAAATTCATGTTCCAAACCACCAATCAGCAGT
>Ga0126342_10019610_pt1 | contig 11463 bp, 7 predicted proteins | sample Cyp1metagenome_FD_92528 | JGI IMG/M metagenome (GOLD analysis project Ga0126342, IMG submission 92528) | Coral microbial communities from Lord Howe Island, Old Settlement Bay, Australia - Cyphastrea 1 metagenome | ecosystem: Host-associated > Invertebrates > Cnidaria > Coral ... | reverse complement strand
GTATGGATCAAGTGCGCACGCTATATTAATGCGAGTTGCGCCATGTATGTTGGGCCCCCGGGGGGCAAAAGTACATGGCGCAACTAGTGTATTCGGCGCCTGGTACTTTCACCCCGGAGTATATACACACACATATCCATGTCCTTTGGCCATTCCAATTCTGTTAGTTGTACCTGCATGTTGATTGACATTCATATCCCATTCGTGTGGCTCAAATCCCCTAACTATCCCATATTGATTGCCTGAATTGCAATACGTTTTCTTGGTTAAATTCGTGTATTCTCCTATTTCAATCTGGGTTTGATCCTCATGTTTAGTTCATTGAACTGGTTTCCACTGCCCCCTTAGATCCTTGAGAAATCTGCCTGTAGGACTTGGTGGGGCTTTGCAGAAGGAGTGCCGCAGGCCTTCCGATCATCCTCCTGCGTCCATGTTTTTTACGTGAATTCCACCCATGAAACCCCTTCGTTTTTTTGATTTGTGTGTTTGGGATTTGTTGATTTAGTTGATTTGGTTTGTTTGTTTGGATTTTTGTTTGTTGAATTTAGAGGTGCAAACAGATGCAGGTCTTCTTTGGTATGTGTACTGCAGTCCCTTTCTTGGGATTCACAGAATTGGTTCAGCCACCTCCACGTAGGTTCTGAAGACCGTACGAGTCAAAGGTCCGGAAACTCTGGGTTTCTTCTGTCTTGAGCAGGGCATAAGTTCTGAAAGTTCTATTGATTTTACCCTTTAAGGTAATCAAACATGGCAAGGGGACATTTTCTTGAAACGGAGGTTTCAATGGGAAATCATCGGTTTTTTTTCCATTGCCATGTTACCAGAGGGTGTCCCAGAGATTGCGTACAGTAGGTACAGTAAATTTTAGCGCAACACCTTTGTTTTAATATGTTTTAATGGTATATGAAAGCCATGCCGGCCATGATTTTCCCACCAATCCATTGATTGCAGGGGAACTTTGGCTGCCTCAGCCTGGGCTGTTAGCCAGAAAGGTTCGCCATGTAGCTGTTCAAGATTCTTACTTGTTGTGTAAGGGAAAGGGGAGAAGGAAGGAAATCTTGGTGAACCTCATATCATGATTATCATGTCTCCCAGCCTGGGATTTCAGTTCAAGAGATTATGGTGGTACGTTCACCGCTTGGTGGTTCAAACCAGTTGAATTTCTATATATTATGTGTATACATAATTGTATAATATTATATAATAATATGATATATATATATATACAATGTAGTTCTATCTGTAGTTACTAGTTGATCCCTTTCTAAATTAAATGATATCACTGATAGAGTTAACCGGCATTTCTGATGCTTCTGGGATTGTCACATGGAAATAATTATGGAAACTAAGATTCAGTCAGCAGTCGCCAGTTCTTTCAAATGTAGCCCTCAAACACGTTGGCATGACACCAATCAGAACAACGGAACCAAAAGTTAAGTGCAAACAAAGACGTCACGCTGTTTTGGTTAATGGTTTTATTCATACATTTTATGTATTTTATTTTCAACCACAAAAAATGTAGAAATGGGGTCTCAATTGAGATGACCTTTCAACCACCGAACTGAGGTTTGGTCCCCTTGACCGGCCCAGAGCGCAAGCAAGCTCCGGGGCCTTTGCCTCCCTTGCCTCCCTTGCCGGTCGCACCAAAAGAGGAGCGATCAGTTGGTTGAGGGTCCCAGATTAGATTGGATCATTTACTGGTTGGTGGTTTGGAACATGGCTTTTATTTTTCCATATATTTGGGAGCAATAATCCCAACTGACTTTCATATTCAGAGGGGTTGAAACCACCAACCAGTTTATGTTTGAAGGCTCCATATTTCAGTGAAAAAAATCATGTGATCAAACTTTGATCAAACATTTAGATTGTACAAATGCCGTTTCTGTCCATTGATTTATTTTTTTGGGAAATGATAAAACACTTTTTGGTGAGAGGTTCACTTCCTGAAAGGGTGATGTATTTGTACAGAAACACATATCAAGAAACCCTTAGATTGATCAAGGGCTAAGATCATAGCCAGCAAACATCCGAATATATCAGCAAAATAGCACCATTCATCCCCAATTACACCCAGTTTGTAAGCTGTTCTCTACCCCCTTCCACCACGCCAGAAGGACATCTCGGCCCAGTCCACATACAACAACGACGTGAGCTTTGAGGTGAGTGGTGAAAGTTTGTTGGCAAGATACCTAGACAGGCTGATATTCACGCCAACTAACCTTTGTGCGTTGTGTTGCAATGTATTCACATTGCAAGAAGCTTTGCTGTTCTTCGAATGCTCAACAAAATCAAAATCGCCCCCCCCCCCCCCCACAAAGCGAAATCCCATAGCATGATCCATTTTATAGCCATACCAAAGAACCAGTTCCATAAAATGGAAGTATATATATGTATCATATCATACTATATCACAGCCAGTCACCGCCTAATTATATATCCATTATGATATCCATTATCTTGGAGATGATATATGATGATATAGCATCCATAGCATGATATACAGTCTGGCAACTTGTTACATAATGTTACATAGCTATAGAACATGGCCCATTTATAGATTTACCTATGTTTTCATAGTGATTTTCAATAGCTATGTGAGTTTACCAGAGGGTATCCATAGCCAACGGTGCCCGGATAGCCAGGTCCTACGTGCCGGAGCCCGCGGTGCTGGAAGCAGCATCCAGAGCCAGGGTCAGCGGTTCTCCACCGAGGTGCAAGGCGCCCATTTTCCCAACATCAAGGGGAGCACTATTGGATAACAGGAAGGGGCCCCAGAGTTAGCTGATTATAGCTGGTTTACAACATTTTACATCTATAATGAGAAGGATTTATGATGGATAGTTCTATACTTAGATGATTTAGATGGGTTATCAAGCAACTTAGAACTAGGGGGCCCTTCTGGCAAGTGGAGGTAGAATACCCAGCTTGCAATGTTTGATTACCATTAATATTACCATGAGGGTAGAACCCTGAAGATTCACCTGAATATGGACAATCTCATGGTTTTTTGGCTGTATCGGCTGGGGGGGTTCACATGGAGCGTGAATTTTCTGGAAGTGGGGGGCTGTCTTTATTGTAAAAAAATACCTTTTTGGTCATTGGTGTGGATCCCGAAGTCGAAAATCTTGAAACATCACCTGAGAATCCACGATTGCGATTGACAGTAGCCTTGCCTTTCTTGTTGGAATGATGGATTCTGGCTTCTTTACTGTGGATTTCTTGCCGAAAGGGACATGTTCCATCGGCCATCCGCAGGAGGAAAAGTGAGAGCTGTGAAGGCGCTTCCAAGTCGGTGACTCAGTGAGAGCTGTGAGAGCTGAATATTTGACACATGTTCCCCGTGTATTTGGATGTTGGGAGCAACTCTGTACATGGGAATGTCAAAGAACCGGGCACGTTCCAATTCCCAATGGATTATTACTGGTATCTGATATTGTGACAGTGATCATATGGTATTACGTTATATTCCAACATACACAATGATATTATTGGAATCTATTCCAATCCAATTCCAGCGACCATATTCAATCATGAACATAATTTCATGTTCTGTCTATCAGAGTCTATCATATTCTGTATATCATTGTCCATCCTAAAATCGGTTTATTTCACCCAGGGAGTGGGCTTGCAGATATGTTGGCCAGACCTCTGCTGTGGTAAACCATGGTAAAACCACTAATGAACCATGCCAGTAGCCATTTTGAGAGTCGTTTTATATCATCCCAAATAACAAACCTCAATTGGGGATAGCGCCTCTATAATATTATATACAGTAACTTTATATATACGTATATATAATTATATAAATACATACGTTTAGTGTCTGATAAACATCCCACATGTTTGCATCATTTGCAATGAATTATCCCATGACGAAGCCAATTTTTAACATGTGTCTTGTTCCCCATCCGAAATCAGCCGAAATCTCAGACAGGTTCCTGTCACATCTTCCGGCTGCGGTGTGGTTCTTACCAAGTTGTGGTCCAGAGAAGCTATTGGGGGTGATGTTCTTTCTCACGAAAGATTCATTGTATCAAGATTCACTATCTAGTTGACATCTGACATATAGGTATATTAATGATATATGATGATATATGTATTAAAGGATCAGAACTATATTTATCCAAGCAACCAGGACCAAACAAAAGAGCCTTTTTGCTTTCAGATTCATGGAATGCCATGGGGCCATTGGTGTGAACTTTTTTGCGGTCTCTCTGTTGCACTCCTGAGGCCTGAAATTTCGGCTGGGCAGCCCGGCAGGAGTTTGATTTGAATGGCCAGGGCTGGTTGGCTGGTCGGCTGACCATGTGCAAGTTCCAATCGTTTTATAGTTATTTATATTTGATTTAATGTTATTTATGTATTTATGTTATATATATATAATTATATATATAATTATATATAATATAATGTTATACATCCCTATGGCCTATGGATCCAAACACTTCCTGGGAGTCGAAGTTGACCGGCTGACTTGCCTGCACTGTAGCGTCCTGCAGATGCTGTGCCAGCATCGAGGTTTTAACACCTCAGGTATTACCCTCTAGCAATGACTAATATAGCTACTGAAAATGGCCATTTATAGTTGATTTTACCCATTAAACATGGTGATTTTCAATAGTTAGGTTAGTTTACCAGAGGGTATGTGGGCTCTTTAGACAAAAAAACAACTGGTACCCTGATAAAGCCCAAAAGAGCTGGGATTTGTGGATAGGAAAGTCCTATTCTCTAATAGGTAAGAGATGGAAAAAAAACGCAGCGACACTTACGTTCAGCTCGAAAAAATTGTGCCACGGGATGTTGGCTTGGAAAAGGTTTTAGCAACATGCAGATTTCCCGGAAAAAAAAAACAAAAAACATGCAGATTTCCCGGAAAAAAAGCAGTGTTATACAGTGTTGCCGCAATACAGGATAGTATATGATAATGTATATAATATATAACAACATATGGTTTACCTAAATAAAGCAAAATGACCCGAAGCCATCGTTTGCATGATCCATCTATTCAAGAACCAATTACATTGAAACCCTCAAACTGAAGCTAGTGCTGGCGACGACGTGACGTAGTGAAGCGATAGCGAAGTGCTGTAGCGGACCTAGCGGACCTAGCGTCAGGCGATGTCAGGCGAAAAAGCTGATTTGGGGTTGTTGGTTTCATGTTGGTTTCATGTTGGTTTCATATCGATGTTAAACATTCTTCGTGTGTATCTGAGTGTCTGAGTGTTGCATCCGCAAGGCCCAGAATCCCAATTGGTTACCCAATGGATCACCGAGGAAGACCCATCTCCATTGGGGGTTTCCCAGTGCCTCCCACATTGTAAGCGGATCATGTTTCATGATAACCCTAGTCCTAGGTGGATGAATCCTACTTATCCCACAAAAACTGGGCTTAGATTATAATAATCCTCTGGTAAACGTTGACATAACTATGGAAAATCACCATTGAAATAGTGAGTTTTCCCATGAAACATGGTGTGATTTTCCATAGTTATGTCAACGTTTACCAGAGGGTAATCCACTGGCATGAGCACGGCCCCGTCGGATGGTCCCTACTAGGAAGTGGACGACTAAAAAAGGTGACCCCGGTGACGTAAAATGTTTAAGGTAAATGGTGGCACCCAGAAAAATCCATGGGTTAATCCATGTTAATCCCAAAGATGACCTAGAAATTGTGGGTCTCCTGAAATTGGTTGAAGAGACTATTTACGACAAAAGGCAATATTTTGGGCTAAATGACCATGGTCTCAACCGTAGATTTTGCCGCAAATCAATCCGGTGAAAGTCATACTGTATCTGTTAATCACCTAAATCCCAACGCTTTGTGGTTGAGTTGAATCAGTTGAATCGGTTGAATCAGGTGAATCCCCAATTAATCCCCAATTAAAACCCATGAAACGCCTTAAATCCCCGTTGAACCCCATATTTGACGACGAACCATTCGCACCTCCCCCGCAGGTCGAGTTCAGGCAGCCGCAGATCGGCTCAGGCAGCCAAGGGCTGCACACGCATGGCTATGGAAGCCATGGACCATTTATAATTGAGGTTGATATACCCATTAAGAAAAGATAGGGAGATTTTCCGTAGCTATGTTAAATGTTAGTTTACCATATGGTTGTATTATTTGTTTATATATATATATTTATATTTATATACATACATATGAACCCCAACAAAAGACACCACAGTGTTTTCAGGATGGTATATATGATGTTTTCCACATATTTTGCATGGTTTGTATATATGAACACCAAAAAAGTTGGGTTGGTGTGGGGATGTGGCAACACAACGGTGAAAGTTCCGAATATTATTCCGGTTTGCCGTTCCACTCCCATTTTTTGACTGGGTAATTGGGTCAACCTTAGCCGGATCTTGTTGGGTACTTCAATCTTTTGCTTATGGCCAAGCTTAGGTATATACCCTGCAAAATATCACAATAGCTTGTTAGTACATATACAATCATACAATCATATACTTCATATATTTATGTATGTATGTATGTAATGTAATGTAATGTAATGTAATGCAATGCAATGCAATGTAATGTAATGTAATGTTATGTAATGTAATGTAATGCAATGTAATGTAATGTAATGTAATGTATGTATGTATGTATATATATATATATATGTTTCTATGATTTTTGTATACACACAGACAGACAGATAGACATACATTCATACATACATTCATACATACATTCATACATACATTCATACATATATATATATATATCCGATGCATCTGTATTATGTATATTGATTGTATATATATATGTGATTGTAAATACCAAGCCTAGCAAAGGTAAATTATATCGCTGTCACTTGCCAAGTCCCAAGTGTGATGATTTGGCGAATCGTAAGGTGAGAATCCCTATATCGCCGAGCCTTTTCGGTTGTTTGGACCCGTTGGAATCCAATGGGATATATGATGGAATAGTAATGGTATGTATGGTGGGATAATGGGTATATGGTGGTTTCCTAAGTCATTGGGGTACCCCTGAATCATCCAAGATTAGACCATTTATCATTGAAACTCATGGTGACTTGGGGAATCCTATTTAAAGAACCCCGTTACTACATACTACACTTCACACAGTTCTGAGCCAAATCCCTTGACCAGGAATATCGGAAGCAACATGAGATGAAGGTGCAAACCTGGGATTACTCCGGATTCAAGTCAGGTTGATACACGTTGATACATACTTTTGGAATCCGTTCGGCTAAAAACAACATGTAGGATGGGTTTTACATGATGCAATGAGTGTATCACTGCAGACTGTTATTGTCCATCTGAACGGAATCTCACGCGTCTCACCCAGATTCCTTGAGACGTTGGTTGGGTTGACAACCCCAGCTAATATTCATGTGTTTCAGATTGGTGAAACGACTCTTGCACTTCGATTTGTTCACACATGTTGTGTTTCCAGTACACCTTACGTCATTGTCCACGTCCTGTCCAATGGTGGTTCTGCTAGTGTAAGAGCACCAGGTACAAGTTGAGTAGTTGAGTTTTTCTTACTGAAGCCAGTTAGAAGTATACAAGATATACAAGCATTGAACAAAAACACAAATCTTTGATTCACCAGTGATATATCTGTGATTTATCAGAAGCTCCAATGTTTATTTTCGCGCATCCCCAGCGGTCCAGGTGATCAGTAGCTTTAGTGGAACGGTGCCTCAACCGATCCAGGACTTCCAGGTGGGCTGGAAACGGTGTAGATCATTGGTCAAAAATTGTGATCTCTTGTGTATAATATATAAATCTGGTTGGTGGTTTGGAACATGGCTTTTATTGTTCCATATATTGGGAATTTCATCATCCCAACTGACTTTCATATTTTTCAGAGGGGTTGAAACCACCAACCAGTATATATGTATATATATATATATTGTGATAGAGACTATATATAGACGATTTATAGATGTAATATAATATATAATATTGATGTTTGTTTTAACACCGACGTATCATTCATATAGATGTGCTGGAGATGCGATTCGAAAGATTCGAGCCAGGCGGCTGGGCTTCCGGAGAAGGTCCTGAAGGAAATTCAGAATGCCAAGTTCAGCGAACCCACACCCATTCAGGTGGAATTCTGCTGCCGCTGTGGAGAAGTGTGTGGGGCGCAAGGATGCGCAAGGTGTGTTGGGAATTCGTTGGGGTGAGATATTTTCCATGTGTTTTTTGTGAAATAAGCCAGCTATAACAACTACGTATGGTTGATTATTGTTGTATGTCCACTTAGGTCACTGGAACTGCAACCCCCGAGTAGATATCACTGGATGGATGGATGATTGATGATGTTGTTGTTGTTTATGAAGATTATTTTTCTAGTATCATTTATAATGGTTATCATTGATATGAGATGAGGAGGGGGAGGATGGATGATGCAGTTTGGGATGTTTGGGCGAATCAAGATCACAACATCTCTTTTTTGTGACATCAACTCAAACAAAAAGCCAACAAACATATGGCACGCGTATGGAGTATGGAGATGATGCTCTTTACAAATGATTCAGCTTTGGGCGTTGATCGTGGGGCCCATCGTCTCCATCAGCTTCCGAGAAAACCTCGAAGATCTGCCGAGACGGTTGTATCGGCTGTGGTTGTTGATCCTTACTGTTTGAATGGATTCTTAAGATTTCTTGGAACTATTTTTCGTACTTTCTTTCCCTGTATCTTGTGATGTTTTGGATGGTTGCATAAGAAAAGATGGTAAGCTTGCCCGATGTGTGGTCTAAAACTTGGTTTGTCTGGAAACGGGATACCGCTAAATCCATAGACTGATTATGATTAATCGTTATTTTCCTTTTTGAAGTGTCAGATATCGGCGGTAATCAGGCACGCCCAAACATCACAACAAGCTGCACATATATATATATACACATTATATATATATACATACATATATATATATATACATCTATTATATATATGCCTACTAATATCAATATCCCCATTATATTAATTGCCACTCTTATTGAACATGCTCAAATCCTCAATCGGTCTGATTTTTTGTTGCCAGGCGCAGTGCTGGCCCATTCTGAGCAACGGACATGACCTGATTGGCATTGCTAAGAGTGGCAGCGGCAAGACCCTAGCGTTGCTCGGGTCGCTGTTGAAATGAGCTGATTGAGCTGGGAGATGGATGGGAAAATATGGATGAATCAACTGGCAAAAAGGATGGGTTATTTAACATAGCCATGGTATAGATGGCCCATTTATAGATGGTTTACCGAACTTAAAAATGGTGATTTTCCATGGCTATGTTAAATAACCAGATTGTATGTTTGGATATAACTGGCAAAAAGAACTGGGATATCATTTTGATGTGCCTGATATGTAACTTCTGTAATGAAACCATGGCTCTACATCAGGAAATCTTTGGAATATTGATGGAATTCTGTGGCATATTCTAGGGACTTATGGGGATGTATAGGGATATATAAATACATTCGTGTATATATATATATATTATATACATACAAATGGGACATGCTTAAGACATGCTTGGGATACTTGGGAGTATCCTGGAATATCTGCGGGTATGGCTCAAATTGATTCACCCCTGTTTTCAAGGCTCGGACCGTTGCTCCTTCGTTCGCGGCGTGCCGCGTTGCGACGCGATCGCCGCGATGGACTGTCTTCCCAAACGGCCTCCGGGCCCCGTAACGAAACAAATTCCACGCTTGGATGAAGCAATCGCGTCATTGCAAGAACTTCAAGAAGAAGGGGAAGTGGAAGCTGCCACTTGACCACTTTGGACTTTTTTGGGATTTGCTGACCACCAGCAGTTAAAGCTGGGCGAAGGGGAAAAGGACATATATATATATATTATATAGTTAATACATATATATATATATGTATTATAATACATATATATGTATGTATTATAATACATATATATATATATATAAAATATGATATATAATATATAATACATAATATATAATTTAAAATATATAATATATAATATATAATACATAATATATAATTTAAAATATATAATATATAATATATGATATATGATATATGATATATGATAAATAATATTTAATATAGAATATATAATATACAATATACAATGTATAATATATGCACACTGAAAATGTAGAAAAGGCTTGTTCAACATACTAGACAGCAATAAAACGCAAGGAAGAGGATATAACTGACCAGCAACTAAGTTCAGGGTAGTTCAATATAGCGAGCAAAATTAAATACTAACAAATACTAAGAAGTATAGCTATACAGCTGATTTGATGGACATGTATCCAAGATTGGCCACTCGACCAGTTTTTGGAAGCCATGTGTGATTTGACCAGCATTCAATGCCAGCCGGTCATAGTCTATGATCTTGATGTTTTTCCTATAATCGATATCTCTTCTAGAATCTATGGATTTGTTACTATAGATTGTTGTGGTTTAGCTGTTGGCTACAACAAATCTAAATGCGTATTATAATATGTTATTCACATATTATGTAGTTATTTGTTCATGTATAATTAATTATATATATATATATAGTTCTATCTATCACTATACAAAGTATTTAAAAGCAGGCTTCTGGTGTTCAAATGTGTCCCCAATCTGTTGACCACTTCCTCGTCCAGGCTATGGGTCTTTTGCTGCGTCTCATCACCATCGACGAGTCCGTGTTTTGCACAGTCTTTCCGCAACCTGTCCGCGGTGTCACGGGTCCGTGTTGCTGCGTTGCTATGGAAACCACTGCAAGGTGAGGCTTTCAAAACATAAGTTGACACACAGTTCACTTGGTTGATCAACTATACTGGGGTTAAAAAAAAACAACTGATGATGTTTGTTGGTTTGTCCCATTGACTATAGTCAATTGTTGGTTTAACTAAATTGTTTGTTGGTTACTGCTATACTTGGTGGCTCATCCCACGGCTCGTAAGTGGGTTATAACCCCAGTTATAAATGGGATTTTTGTAGGGTTAATCCACTGAATTCACTGGGGTGAACTAACCCACTTACGAGCCGTGGGATGAACCACCAAGTAGTATTCATGGGATTCAAAAAATCAACAAACATCACTGGGGGACCTGGAGGACCTTGTGGTTCGTCAAGCTTTCGTCAAAATCTCATCGAAAGAAGCACCAATTGATTAGCATTTCCAATGTGACAGATCCAATTTTGGCATATATTTAAGGGCTGCCGCCCCTGCCGCCGACCCCGGAGAAAAAAAAGAGGTTTGCGCTGTGTTTTCACACAGCTCAAGTTGGTGGCTTTTCCATAGCCTTGATACGAGAGGAGAGATAGAGAGAGAGAGAGAGATATATATATAGTTAAATTTCACCAGAGCGAGGCAATATATTTTGGATGTTTTTTAATGTTTGTTTATGTTGCATTCTGACATAGTGTTGCTGGACAGTCAGGCTTGTGCTTGAGGATTTTTCATTTGGGATCTCAAATGACTGAAATTTTCAGGGGCTGACAACACCAGGT
>Ga0126342_10019609_pt1 | contig 11463 bp, 10 predicted proteins | sample Cyp1metagenome_FD_92528 | JGI IMG/M metagenome (GOLD analysis project Ga0126342, IMG submission 92528) | Coral microbial communities from Lord Howe Island, Old Settlement Bay, Australia - Cyphastrea 1 metagenome | ecosystem: Host-associated > Invertebrates > Cnidaria > Coral ... | reverse complement strand
GTTTTATATTTTATTATATGATATTATATGATATGATATTATATTAAATGATATTATATTGTATTATATTATATTAAATGATATTATATGATATTATATATACATTATCATATATATATACATGTAATCATTTAACCATGGCACTCATGACATCTCAACAAGCAGGGTCAACAGGATCATCGACCTCCCATGTCTTGTCTTCCTAGTGCCGTGCAACATTGAGCATAGCTTGTATGATTTAGGGCCAAAAATTAGGGGGTTCCTAAAAAAACCTGGGGAAAATCATGGGAAAACCATAGGAAAATGATAGGAAATCATGGGGTCAATATATGAGGGTTGCCATAGTCATGGGAGTACCCTAAGCTCGCTGGATGCTTTAGTTCATGGAAACTCCCCAAACAAATAGCTGGATAATGACTGGGGGTACCCCTATTTCAGGTAACCTCCATTTGGGAATGCGTGGTTATTCCTGGATTCACGAGCAAATCTTGATTTCCCTGTGCTGGTTTCGCGCCTGAACACACCTACTTCCATCCCAGTGTTTGAAAATGATGGGGAAACTACCAAATTTGATGATTGATCATAATCTTCCCTATTATCTAAATGACCATAAATGGTAGTATCTGGTACCCCCTAGTTGGGTCTGTCTGAAAACAAAGCATATTCAAATTGGAGCTTGGGGGGTATGTCATATATCTCATTTTCAGACACACCCACTCGAGCAGTGTTTAAACCCTCTGTTGTCCCTTTCTACTCATTGGTCAATAAGATTTCCCAATTCCTAAATATATTGGGTACAGTAGTATCACCCGTTGTAATCATTAGTCTACAAGGCTTTTGAATACTTCTCAATTGGGGGGCTTTCTCGTAAGTGGTTAAACACCTTTATATCTTACATGACTGGTGGAATCTCTAACCGGACTTCTATACGCAATTGCTAACTGCAAGTTTCTTATGGTATACCCATTATGAAACATCACCAATTTCAGCAGCCATATTATAGTTATCACTTGTCACTCGTATTGTATATATATAGAGTACATACATATCTGGCTGAATTGTATGAACTGACTAACCTGAACATACCTAAAACTTGCGGCCATTTGGGGATGATTCCCCGAATCCAAATCATCATTCCAGTGACGCCACGTGAGGATCAAGTTTATCCAGATGATTCCAGATTAATATCATACTAATTATACATATCCAGAGATGAATTATGCAAACTAAGTATATATGGAATTATATTAGTATCTTGCATATCCAAATACGTTCTTATATACATACATATATGTATATATATATAATTTTATAATATGTGTGTATATATATATAAACATATTATCTGGTTGGTGGTTTCAACCCCTCTGAATAATGTTGGGGTTACTATTCCCAATATATGGGAAGTCATAAAACATGTTCCAAACCACCAACCAGTAATTGTACTTGTCAACATAAAACCCATTTTGGTCCCGTTTGTCCTCCAAATTTGGCCCCTGCCGCCCGTTCTGCGGTTCTGCGTTTCCGTCCTGCGGCATTTTGCCAGAGCCAGGCGCCATAACCTCACTGGATGGGGCCCAGTCGAGCTCGCGTTCAGTTGCCGTCAGAAAAGTGGCTGAAGTTTATCTGGTTGGTACTTTTGGTCAAACCCATCCATCAATATACCAAAAATCTATCTAAGTTGGTTCATAACTCCAATAACTATGGTTTATGATACGCAAATAACTATCTGGTAGGTGGCATACCTACCCCTCTGAAAAATGATGGAGTCCGTCAATTGGGATGATGACATTCCCAATATGATGGGAAAATAAAACATGTTCCAAACCAACAACCAGTTATGGTTTATGGATGTTTATGGTAGATATAACGAACTAGTTCATAGGTGTTATTTCATGGTTTATAAACCAACGTTCACATCACTGGGGGGCCCCATCCTGTAGGAAACCCAGCCAATAAGATGGACAAATGGGAGGTAAAATGGGAGTACCCCGGTCACCATAGGTTTCAATACTAAAATGGTCTAATTGTGGATGATTTGGGGGTACCCATATTTTAGGAAACCCGAAAATCAGAGTGTACTAAAGTAAACGATAAATCATGCCAAATCTATTTGGCACTAAATTATTTTGGTAGGAGTCAGTTTTCCTATTTTTTGAAGTTGCTATACAGGACACCATACTTGTTTACAGGATTTTACACATGAACATATTTGAGGGTGTCCTGCATATTTTCCCTTCAACAGATTTTGGAAGTTTGGTGATTTACACACAATTATGGGTGATAGACATGATAATCATGATAAAACCAATGCTGGTTGGTGGTTTCAACCCCTCTGAAAAATATGAGCTCGTCAGTTGGGATGATTATATATTCCCATCTATGATGGAAAGTCATTCAAAATTCCATGGTTCCAAACCACCAAGCAGTGATAAAACCAACCTCTGGATCAGTGAAACCCTGTGACGTCACGTGGCGACGCTCGTGCTCCCATGTAAGGATTGGTGCTGAGGCACTTCTGCCCAAAACGATTCATATATGTAGATATACAGTGTATATATATTTATATGGATCAGTATGTATGGTGCTAAGTCATTGCCATCTACTTCAAATGGAGTTGGGTCAAAACCTGCTATACGAAAAACCATATTTGGGGGAATGAACATCCATTTGCAAGATCCATGTTCCAGCTATTTTGGGGTTCTCCAGGGTAGCAAGGTTTCGACTTGCAACCAAGTGGGTTCCACCTGCTCGACGCGATTCCACATTTTTGCAGGTGAATTTAAGTGGAACATGTTGAAAACACGAAAAAGTGGTACCCAAGTCATCAAAAGTTAAACCATTTTAGAATTGAAAGCCATGGTTTTGGAGATCCCCCATTTTAAGAAACAGCCATATCCAACTTTAAATGCCATCTTCCACACAAATGTTCACAGCGTTTTTTTTGGCAGGATGATGAACAACCCGTACCTCACAATCCCCGGTTGGAAATTGTCTGTGCTCTCCCCTGGACTGTCAAAACATGCGTGCCATAGTCCATTCTGAAAAAGGCTCAAATCCCCATTCTTGATGTTTGAATGCCACAATTTTATGGTTCAATCTGCTGTGTGAATCTCATACTTTTCCCAGAACTATAGCTGGTTGGTGGTTTCAACCTACCCCTCTGAAAAATATGACTTCGTCAGTTGGGATGATTCTTCCCAATATGATGGGAAAAAACAAAATGATCCAAACCACCAACCAGATAGTGATATATCCACTTTTAACTGGAAGTGCACTTCCACACATACTTTTCCCAGGATGGACACGACCATCTTTAGGATTCCCAACTGCCCAATCTGCTGGCAACACCCGTGACATTTGGGAAGTCCTGGGCGATGGGATCCAGTAGATCCAGCGCACCCCCAGTCATGGGTGGTTTATGACAGTGTTTTAAGCACATCAACCATCATTAACTATCAGTATCCATCATTAGCCATCATTAACCACTATTAACCATCATTACTGGGGAATTAACAATTTATTAACCATTTATTATGGGAAATTTGCAGGAAAGCCCTATATTTGATGGTAAAAACCCATGGGTTTCCGGTTAAGATTTTCCCCAACAAACCAATCCAGTGACATTAACCATCAGTAACCATCATTAACCATCATTGATTAACCACTATCAACCATCATTGCCCATTAATGTATCAGCCAGTAACCATCATTAACCTATATTAAGCAAGTTATAAATTTGTAAAATTGCTCATCATCATCCAAGCATCATTTCAATGGCCATGATTCAGGAACCGATTGATTGGAGGTACCTACCATATATATGGCTTATTTTTCAGGCCTATGTAAGGGGATATATACCCTCAAAATATGGCCTTATATGGTACAGTACCTCCATTTTAGGATCATGGCATTCCCATTGATCATTTATCAATTCTGACGATGCTAAGACTGATGGTGAAATCACCACTAACCTCCCCATTTTTCTTGGTGAATACCAGTACCTACAAGGTGGTGCCCCCCAGTTATAAATCAGTTTATAATCCCCATGAAAACTATAGATATATCACCTATAAACCATGGTGAAATTGTAGCTATCTTGGGGGGACCACCTTGTAAGTGGTTAATAAGCCTAATTAGTACCCTAAGTGGGGGGGAAAACCCATATATATATATATATATAATTTTGGTTAGAACTATGGTGACTAATTAACCAGTTACTAAGCAGGATTATCCTCTACCCTCTGGTAATTTAACATAGCTATTGAAAATGGCCCATTTATAGTTGATTTACCTATTAATAGCATGGTGATTTTCCATAGTTTTTTGATGTTTTTTGTATGTTTACCAGAGGGTAAGTATCCATGCTGGCAAATTTAGGATTCCCAAGTCTGAGTCTGAAGATTTCTTGTGGAGAACACCTCGCAACAAGATGGACGTTCTGTGAGGTCGCGACGTGAAGTCTGGTGGACGCGTATGATAAATGACGACCTTTTTTTCCATGGCAATGGAGAGTTGGATAAATTTAAGGGTCATTTCAACTATTGCAGGTACCATTCTATCATATTCTATCCTGGTTGGTGGTATACCTACCACCCCTCTGAAAAATGATGGAGTGAAAGTCAGTTGGGATGATGACATTCCCAATCTATGGAAAAATAAGATTCAGGTTCCAAACCACCAACCAGATAAAATCTCCAAATATTATGGAAAATAAAATTGATGTTTGAAACCACCAACCAGCCAATCATTCTGAAGAAATCTTTGGTCACAATTGGCACGGAAATCACATGCGTTTCAGTCAATGATTCTGGAAGTGGGGGAGTTGCTATTCCTGTGTTGGGTCGCCACAGGATCCTAAATTGGAGGTACCTACCATATATAAGGCCTATATATATATAATTATATATATATATATGTAAGGGAATATCCCAACAAAATATGATCTTATATGGTACAGTACCTCCATATTAGGATCCTGAAATTTCCATTGAACATGATTTGTTTGAGATGCCACGAGATGTTTTCCCTAACCCGCGAAGGTACGACAAAGTACCTGGAAACCTGAACACATGCTGACCGCTACGGAGCCTCTGACCAAACAGTGATTCAAATCACTGCCGTCCTTCAGAAAAATAACATGTTGTCAATGGGCAATGGCAAAGTCCCGTTTGGGAATGGTTTTGAGTCTGTAGGTTGGCACTGTTGCGGGGTATGGGCCCGCTGGATGGTTTTTGAGCTGTGGCAACTTACGGGTGTTATGGCTACCCGGCTACCCTCTGGTAGTGTAGCATACCTATTGAAAATGACCGTTTATAGTTGATTTACCTATTATTACTAATGTCATCTTCCATAGCTATCCATAGCAAACTCTTACTTTACCAAACTGGTTGGTGGTATACCTACCCCTCTGAAAAATATGAGTTCGTCAGTTGGGATGATGACATTCCCAATCTATGGAAAGTCGTAAAATTCCATGGTTCCAAACCACCAATCAGCAAAGGCTATCCCCAAAATTGGCCAGGCCTGCCCAAATTTTGCCAACCGGCTGACTGGTTAGATCCCAATCGATAGTTAAGCCCCCTTAATCAGAGGCGGTATTTCTTCAAACTACCCGGCCTGGTAAACGTTTACAAAAAACTATGGAAAATCACCATTATTACTGTAATGGGTAAATCCACTATTTCGACTGGGCCATTTTCAATAGCTATGTGGCTATGTAAACGTTTACCAGAGGGTATCCTCATATATCTCATTCTGCCATCATTGTTCATAGAATTAAGTAACCATTCTTCTTCATCAAATCCCATTATGAAAAGCATATCCATCATTCCCATCCATATGCCTTAATGTGGTTAAAACAATGCCATAAACCATCCCCTAGTCATCATCATTTTTATGACGATGCTACGGTTACCATTCACAGTCATGGGTGGTAAACATGGCATTGTTTTAACCACAGTATTCTTCATATTAACCCCATAAAACCCATATGTTCATTGGTTGCATATTATGCTCCACATTAAAACCACATTAAAACCCCATAAAACCCATATTAACCACATAAAACCACATATTCTCCATAAAAACTCCCTCTTTTCATTGGTTGAATCAGGTTGAATCCCAATGAAACCATCATGTTTTCCATCCAAAAAATCATCGCTGTCCATCGCTGTCTCCTTGGCATAGTGTTCCTCGAAGGCCGGCAACTTCAAACGCTTGGCCGTGGCATGGAGGAAGGAGGCCATGGAGGATAGCAACCGAGCCTGGAATGACTGGAATGACTGGAACTGCTGGAAGACCAGCTGGTTGGGGTTCAGAGAACTCCTGAAATTGTCACCCTGGGATTTGTCATGATTGGTGAATTATGGATATTTATGGTAGGTACAGATGTGTATATATAACTATATACGTATATAATATCATGATATATCGAACTAGTTGCTATGATTTATAAACCAACTCATAACTAGGGATGCACCACCCTGTAGACGGTACAGGAAGGGTGGAACAAAAGCTGGAAAACTTTGGAACATGGGGGGATCTATAGTTAATATAAGATTGGTTACCCTCTGGCAAACGTTTACATAACTACGGAAAATCACCATTTTCAATGGGTAAATCAACTATTTCTATGACCATGTTCAATATAGCTATGCAAGACATAACCAGAGGGGATCCGTCAACTTGGTCAGAATCACTAGAGGCGAAGTCTTGGAGTGGTGGATATGTTGAACTTGTTGGTGGGGCTTACCGGCTGACCACCTTCTGAAAATCCATCGAAATAACATCAATGTTAATGTCAACCCCGGATAAACAAAAAATGTTTATTACTTAGGGGGGTACTCCTCCAATAGTCATAATCTAATACTTAAATGGTACCCTCCCAATTAAACAGCCTAGGGGTTTATTAATCCAGGGTTGACATTATCAATGTGTTTTTGTTTATTTTCCTAGTGTTTGTTTTGCTTTACTGACTTTAAACACTAATTTTTAATTAGGAATGTTGAATATGATTGATTCTCGACCATGGGGCTATGAAGGGGTTGATTCTACAACAATTTGAGCCGTGGAAGTTGTAATCCTGGTGCTTCGCCTAGTGGTGGCCCAGTGGGGTGAAATCACCCAGAATTCAGTGGACCAAATACCACCAAGCATTGACTGGTTGGTGGTATACCTACCCCTCTGAAAAATATGAGTTCGTCAATTGGGATGATGACATTCCCAACTGAATGGAAAAAAATAATTGATGTTCCAAACCACCAACCAGATTGAAGATGGGTTTTGAAAGATGTGCATTGTCCTACCTGGTCTATTAGGGATTCCGATAGTTCGTGCTGTTCGGGATGCCTCTTCCAATAAAACAGGATGCGGAGCCGAGATATATTTCAGGGGAGAAAAGCAGAACCCAAGCTTGGGACGAGACCCATTATAAACCAGTTATCCCTTTTCTAGTTTCCAATTAAACACCGGTTCTCCCTGCATTGCGGAAAGAGACATGGCATTTCAATGGCATTTGCAGAATCTCTGGTTTGACAAGGTGGGCTATTCATAAGGATATGGATCAAAAATAAAGACCTGGGGGACCACAGATTTCCGCCTATTTTTAGTATTAACCATCCAATACGTGGGGTACTCAATGACTTGACCCATACAACCCATACCCATAAAGCCTTGACGTCAATGGTAGAGTTCCCATCAAGGTGGGCCTCCCTTCGTAATTTGTTTCTTTGAGAAATCCCTCGTTCAAAAAAATGCTACAACCAAAAAGGGTTATAACAACTTTGATTTATAAACCCAATAGTAATTATAATTTGTAAAAAATATCAGATAAATTATAAGTACAATAAACCCAACAGTTAAACTAGTGAACTATATAAATATAAACCAACTTAGCGATTTCCGGTCACTGAGGCCCGGGTTCAACGGGTTCAACGGGTTCCGATCTGATGATCCCCGAGGAACCTGCAAGGAATGCAACTTCCATTCCTCATACCTCGAGGCGCGCTGAAAAACGCTGCTGATTCTGGCGCTGAAAAATTGGCGAAAGCCACGACATCTACATGTTTCTTGCCCATGGAGAAACAAATAGTTTCATTTATCAAACTTTATGGAATAACTGTATGTAATTACAACGTACAACATTGTATAATCATATGTAAGCCCCAGATTTACAAGAGAAACGCGTCATTTCAATTGCAATTCCGGTAAGTCTCACAATATTAAAAAAAAAACGGTGTTGTTTTTCGTAGCTCGCTCCACAACCGCAACCAATTCACCGCGATGAAGGCACTTCGCTGATGAACAAGCTTAGTTGGCTGCATCAAAGTCACGATCATTGGCTCTCATAGGTGAAGGTCAAAATTGGATACCCCAACAATGAAATGGTTAGTAGTTCATACCAGTGGTACCCGCACGAGGCGGGGCGGAAGTTGCCTTAGGGTTATACTAAAAGACCTTTTCCATCTATAGAACTTGCATGCGTCGTGCGCCAGCCAGGCCCGTGCGTGCGTGCTTTGTGCGACAGCAATGCACTGTTCCAAAGGCCGCCCTTGAACTCTACACTTCACACTGCGCTCTTCACACTTCACACTTCGCACACACTTCACACTCCACACTTCATCTCATCTCATCTGAGCTCTTCTCACCTCATCTCATCTCATCTCTTCTCGTATGTCATCTAAATGCTTCTCAACTATTTTCATTTCATCTGAGCACTGCTCAGCCTTTCTCATCTCACCGAAGCTCTTCTTCTTAACTCATCTCAGCTCTTGTGCACGTCGGAAAGCTTTTACTGTCAGAGAGAAGTCTCTTGCACACAAAAGCCGTTGCGCGCAGAAAGCTTTTGCACACAGAAGCTTTTGCACACAGATGCGTTTACACAGAGAAGCTTTTACACAGATAAGTTTTTACACAGAGAAGCTTTTGCACACAGAAGCTTTTACACAGAGAAACTTCTACACACAGCAAGCGTTTACACAGAGAAAACTTTTACACAGAATGCTTTTACACATGGCAAGCGTTTACACGCAGCAATCTTTTACGCTGAGAACCTTTTTCACACAGCAAGCTTTTACACACAGAAGTTTTTACACATAGCACGCTTTTACACACAGCAGCTTTTACACACAGCAAACTTTTATACAGAAAAGCTTCTACGCAGAGAAGAGAAGCTGCTTTACGCAGAGAAGCTTTTACACAGAGAAGCAAGTCCCAGTATACTGTGTACTACAAAGCTTGCACGAAGTACTTCCCAGTACTACTTTGTACTACAAAGCTTGCGCAAAGTACTTCCCAGTACTACTGTGTACTACAAAGCTTCCACGAAGCACGTCCCAGTACTACTTTGTACTACAAAGTTTGCACAAAGTACGTCCCAGTACTACTTTGTACTACAAAGCTTGCGCAAAGTACTTCCCAGTAAAACTTTGTATTACAAAGCTTCCACGAAGCACGTCCCAGTACTACTTTGTACTACAAAGCTTGCACAAAGTACGTCCCAGTACTACTGTGTACTACAAGGCTTGCGCAAAGTACGTCCCAGTACTACTTTGTACTACAAAGCTTGCGCAAAGTACTTCCCAGTACTACTTTGTACTACAAAGCTTCCACGAAGCACGTCCCAGGACTACTTTGTACTACAAAGCTTGCGCAAAGTACGTCCCAGTACTACTTTGTACTACAAAGCTTGCACAAAGTACGCCCCAGTACTACTACTTTGTACCACACAGCTTGCGCAAAGTACTTCCCAGCACTACTTTGTACTACAGAGCTTGCACAAAGTACGTCCCAGTACTACTTTGTATTTGCACAAGGCTTGCACGGAAAAAAACGCGATTTTGAAGAACTTTCTTAAAGGAATTTCAAAAAGAAAAATCACCACCCCCAAAACGGAGAAAATCTACTGAGAAATCTCACTATCGCAACCTTGAAGCAGCCACTCCAATAAGATTCACGCCTTTCAGCTGCAAAAATAAAGTTCATCACGTGTGACCATCTAAATGATCTCAAATAATTCCCAGTAGGATGCAAAACGTTTGGGCTGTTTGGAACTATAAACAATGAGAGCCACTTCGTAGCAGCATCGACTGGCCCAACCAGGTTGCAGAGACCAACTAAAACATCAAGCAACCGAAAGAAACTTGCGCCTGAAAAACCACAACCACATGTAAAACACAGGCAGATACAGCCCACAGAGATCTGCGCCTTCTTCGCACAGCAACGATACCAATCGCCATTCACATCAGTGAACCACTCCGGCCAACCCTAACCAGACACTCAACCGCCAGCAAGCAACATGCATCTGAACAAACATTGTATGCAGTCCTCGCCGCCTTCATCGGGCTTCGCAGCAACAGTTTGATCCCCCGCCACATACTCAACAACAAAGACTGCAATGGCTGCTTCCAAAACAATGGTGTAATAACACATTCAAAACATCATTGCCCTCTAAGCAGTCCTTCTGGGCTTCATCCGGCTTGTCACCAGCGGGTTCATCCTACGCCACATACTCAACGACAAAGACCGCAACAGCTGATTCCAAAACAGGGATGCCATAACAAAATCAAAGCATATCAAAGCATCATGCGTTCAGCAGCTGCTTCCTGACATAAACCCAAGATCTGTGGGTGCAAGCTTTCTCCCTCGCAATTAATAAGTGTCTATCTCAACTGCTTTGGTCTGCAACACTTCAAACCCCTTTTAACCGCTTCACTTCAACCCCCATCTGTTCTTTCATTTTTTCCAAAATTGCTTCGGATGAAGTAGTCAGCTGACATCCTGACTCGCAGAGTCGTACTCTTGCCCTGTTTCCCCATTCCACAAAAAAAAAGTTCACAAATACTAAAGTGAAGCAGCCCCATACACCCCCCCGAACCTATATTTTACCCAAGGGTAAGGTGCTTCCTCAGCCCAGGGTTCCTTCTCGGCTGGTTGTTATTTCCCCACCTGCCAGGTGAGGGTTGTTAGATTTTATCAGAGCTCTTGCCCGCCTCCTCCTCCTCCTCGACTAGCTGTCCTCTTCCTCGTCGTCCTCCTCCTCGCCTCCTCCTCCAGTTTCTCCTCGACTATGTCTGCATCAACTTCCACCTCCACTTCCGCCTTGCCAACTCGTCGCCAAGCTCTTCGCAACTTCCCAGCTCACTGCAACCCCTCAACCTGGGAGCTCCCCAGCTCAGTGCGCACCGCTGGACCTCAACCTCGGGCGTTCCCAGCTCAGTGCGCACCGCTGGACCTCAACCTGGGACCTTTCCAGCTCAGTGGGCACCGCTGGGCCTCAAGGACCTCAACCTGGGACCTTCACAGCTCAGTGCACACCGCTGGACCTCAACCTGGGACCTTCCCAGCTCAGTGCGCACCGCTGGACCTCAACCTGGGACCTGCCCAGCTCAGTGTGCACCGCTGGACCTCAACGGCCAGATAGAATGCCAGAAGATATGCCAGATAGAATGTCAGATAGAATGC
>Ga0126342_10019608_pt1 | contig 11463 bp, 9 predicted proteins | sample Cyp1metagenome_FD_92528 | JGI IMG/M metagenome (GOLD analysis project Ga0126342, IMG submission 92528) | Coral microbial communities from Lord Howe Island, Old Settlement Bay, Australia - Cyphastrea 1 metagenome | ecosystem: Host-associated > Invertebrates > Cnidaria > Coral ... | reverse complement strand
GGTAGTCAGAGAAAGAGAGAAAGAAAGAGAGAAAGAGAGGAGACCTCAACCACCTGTCGGTCCATCAGTGGCTTCGCTCTGCCATCCGTGATTCACAACAACCAACCTCTCCTATAGGTTTCCCATTTTCGAAACTTCCGCCACCGCCTTGTGCGGTACTACTGGTAAATCTTACATAATCTTACAATGTGCAAAATGCTTTTCTAAGGCTTTGACATGCATCTCCAACGGCTTTCCAGCGTATAGTTCCGACAGCAGTTGCTGAACCTCAGGATCCTGGAGAGGTGCTTCTCGCCACAGGACGATGATTCTGGGGTCCAAGGCTTTGAGTCTCCAACAATCTCCAGTAGCTTCTTGCAAAATAATTATTGTAAAATTATGTAAAATTATTCATTTTGTGATTGCAAGGTGTCCTGAAATGCAGCCGCCACCTTTGGGTCGTCTGTTGGCAAAGCCTTCAAGGCAATAGGACTCCCCCCACACACACACACAATGTACAGAATGAACAGGCTTGGAATGAAGCTGAGGGGTGCTCTGAAAACATCCACACCTTGATCTAGAGTACAGGTGCAACCTTTCTTTTATTTGTTCGGCTGCCCCTTGAATTCTACAACTCCTAGAAAAGCCATGAAAAGCCTTGCTGCATCTTGCTGCAAGTCCCTCGCCTGAGCATTCTGCGCCTTCTGCGCATTCTGCGCATTCTTGGGACTTTTGGCAATCTGCTCCTTGGGCCTGAGCAGATCGGCGCGAAAATCAACTTTCCTGATCTTTCCATAGAGTTACGATGAGTATCGATGAGTTACGCAGATCCCCTTGGTCTCAACTTGGATTGTTCGTTGTTATTCATTTCTTTATCTCTCCTCTTTCCCATCCTCTATCTTGCTTTAAATGTCTTCCAAGATCCTCCAAGCCTCCAGGCCTATAGTATCCTATATAGATTCCTATAGTACTATGCTGATCATCTGTACTCAACCGATCTCAACGTTTCAGGTTTTCACGTGCTTTCTGTGTCTTTCAATCATTTTCAATCCACATATCCAGTCTCCTTGGAGTGTGTCATTCTGTGTCAAGCTGTGTCAAGCTGTCACTCTGAGTTGAGAACGAGTACCCGGATGGTGTGTTTGATGCCTGGATTCAACATGTTTCAACTATCGGGCAGATGATCAAAGTTTATCAAAGGGCATTGGGAGATTTGGGAAATTTGGTAACTGCACAAATTATAGAAACAGTTTATCGATGTTTATCGACATATTCGACATCTATAATATTATAATCCGAGGGAGCCAGCTTGTTTGGCTGCACCAAATCCATTGCACCTCCTTGCTGAGGACGTTGAAATGTGTTGCCATCAAGGAGCCAAAATCCTGAGCTGCTCAATAGCTCTCTGGGTCAAAAGTGGTGCCAGGATGCGCAAAGATTTCGCGCCTTGATAAACTTTGACACCTCTTCATTATCGGAGTACCTGTTCGTGACGATTAGATACGATTATATAGAATGTTTGAAGGTGTTTGAAGTCTCAATCGTGCGAAGACGCCTGCGTCGTGCTTCATCGGGATCTGTCTGCATCAATTGCATTGCCTCATCCACAGCATCCAAGATTTAAGACTGATTAAGATTCCTTAAATCTTGGAATTGTCCAAGGAACCACATAGCATTCATGATGCATTCATGATGCATTCATGCACACTGCATCTTGCACGAGAACATGGGCCTCCTGAATCTTGGGATCCGAGAGAGACTGAGCAAAGTTCAACACAAGAAGACATGGGAAAAACGATACAAGATGAGACAAGATGAGACAAGATGAGACAAGGCAACAATAAACACAGTGATGGAACAAGCGGATCAGCATTTCGATGCAACTCGCCATTCTCAAAACAATTCCGACCCGATCAACATGGATATCAACATACATCAGCGTACATCAGCAATGAGCGTATGTTTACACTGTTCCCACTCCAGCTTTTGATTGGGACCGATACAGGCGAAACATGATCCTGGTGCCTTCAGCAGCTCTGGGCGGGATTGCAAAGCAGCCATCAGCTGAGGCGTCACCCACGACTGGCAAAGCTGCCAAGGTGTGTTCAACACATTTCAATACGAAGTGCCAACATGGGCCAAAATCGAACAGCTCGCACAACAGCTCGCGCAAAGATATGCGATGCGATGAGCAAAACTGTTTCAAAGGGACCAAATGCGACGCCACAAGATTCTCTGGATTCGTGGATCTTCATGGCACCGGCACTTTGCTTTCTGGTGAGGGATGGTGAGGAACTCGCAATTTCCGAACGGAACTGCAAATGTTGGACTAGCACAGCTTGGCAAAATGCCATCAATCGGGCACGTCAAAGCATCAGCAAAGATTGGAAACAATGAGAAAAGCGGAACGCGAGAATCTTATGGCGAATTTCAAGGAAAAAACAAACTTGGACATCCTGCGATTGTTGCACAATGTGCCTGATCCTGCTTCAGCTTCTCCACTCCCTGCATAGCTTGCTGAACCTGCCACAGAATGCCACGGATCTGAACAGGTTCGCCACTCGTTCTGTATCTGGATGATTCTGGATGCCTGTACTGCAGTGTACTGCAGTGCAGGCGGCCTCGGGCATCTGCAGGCTCATCCGCTTGGCATCCTTTCTGGGCACTCATATAGATATTAAGAGCGGACACCGGAAAACGCAAAACTGTATGTGTATATACCTATATAATATTATATAATTACCGTACACAACACATCAGTTTTGTGTACGCAATACCACACTCAGCATTTGTTTCTGTTCGTTTCAGATACCAACAAACCTCTGGCAAGGGCAAAAAAAAACCTTTGGTCTGCTCAAACCTTGCCAGTATCCGAGGCCTCTTTGGAACCAGCGCCCGCGATGAAGGGAACCTGCTATTCATGCCCGTTGATTACAGCGGGCTTCATCATACGGAAGCAGCAAATGCTTTCAGGACCTTTCAGGCCTCTTGGGTTTCTTTAACATCTTTTGGTTGCTTGTCCTTTTCTCTGTCTTTGGCTTTGATTGCCTGTCACATGTCAGGGCAAGTATGCCAGATTTACTACAGAATGGTACAGCAATTGAGATTGCAACACAAACACTCACAAAAAAATCCATGCAGCATCTCGTCCCCAAGGACCTACTGCAATGACTTGTCAAGCTCTCGGTTGCAATCCAAACTCTATTTCCTGCCTGAGGCTTTGAAGAGAGGAAACCCTTTTTCAGGCCACCTCCAAATCCATCCACTTTTCGCCTGGATTCGTCTGTCTCCTTTCTCTTCTGCTCACGAGCTGCCAAAGCCCGCTGCATCATGGCTTCTGCGACTTCATTCCGTTCCTCAACCGCTTCCTGTCCGTCGGCTCCATCAGTTGGGTCAACGGTCCTCTCGCTCTTCTCTCCCCTTTTGCCATTGATGCCTTCCTCCTGCTTGGCGTCAGGTTTACGCCGTGTTGCCTCAAGTGGAGGCACGTCGTCATCATCGTCCATTGATCCACTTGGGTGCTGCCCTGAAGGCAAGAAATCTGCAAAAATCAGAGACTCTCTAGATATGTTTGTGAGTTTGTAGTGTCTCTAGTCAACTCAACAAAGAACTGGTGGGGAGGCTTGTCACGCGCACTTGATCTGAATCGCTGGTCAACTACAACATCTACGTCTACAACCAAGACATTCCTTAATTCTTGCATTGCTCTGTTTCATTAGTGCATTGCTCGGCGCTTAAGAGCTAAACAAATCAACTTTTCTCTTGTCTACTCGCGGTCAAAGTAGCATATCCACATCCTCACTGCTTTGTTGTCAGCCATTTTGGAGGTATTTATTTGCTGATATGCTGCAGTCTGATGGACAAATATAATTCCAAGGCATGTGGAAGGGCAGACCTGTGCAGCGTTGTTTGCTGAGTGCCTTCCGATTCTGCATCTAAAGATCCTCTGTCAGCTCGCTTTGCATTGACTTCCTGTCTCATGCTACAGTCTTGTAGGTTAAGCCACAAACAAACACAAACAGCGCATCACCAATCCGCAAATACCAGAAGCACATAACATAATTCAACTTCGACCGTTTATTTCTGGCGATGAATGAATCAATTCGGGAAACAATCCGACAAGTTTAATCTGCCAGAGTTTGACTGTGGCAACTTGCCGCTTTCCGCAAGTACATTAACTTGATTCCGTGCTAGGCAGGGCCAAACATCTGGAATCGAGGCTATAATAACATGCTGGCCAGCAACCAGTTGAGGTTCTGGGGCATGAGATGCATAAGGAATCATAAGGACGTGTCTGATTTGAACACACCCACTAAGGCAAGTCTTTGTTGCGAAAGTTCGGACCATTCCCTCTGTTTTAAGCATCCAAGTCAGTGCCAAAATAGGCCAGCCTCAGCGGACGCATCAGAAATGCACACACACACACACTTGTGTGTGACCGCAAATGACCATCATGTTTCAAATCAAGCAGCCCTTACATATTTGATCTTAGTTCCCTTATTTTCCCTTTTTCACCTTGTCTCAGATTGACCTTTATTTCACTTCATCTTTGCAATAGAGCCATGATTCATGATGCATCATGATATTAATAATTCATTAATGATATCTAATGATATCTAATGTAATGATACAAGATTTTACTAGATTTTACTAGATTTTACTATAGCACTTCTGCTTGTTCTGTTCGGACGTCGGCCAGGTGACCTGGTGCAGCTTGTCGTAGATGACAGGAAGCATTGCAGCAGCATTCTGCTCCACCTCACATATGCACACCGCAGCCACATGCAGCCACATGCAGCCACTATTTTACACTAGATCACACCATTGCAGCAAATGGATGCAACTGGAGCTGTAGAGACACAACCAAATTAGACAAAGACATGCCTTGTATTCTGATTCTGTGTGTGTTTGGAGAGAAATGGCTTTCCTTCTGGCTGGCAGCATATGCTTTCATCATGCTTATTGATGCTGCTCCTTGCTTGATGCAACATGATGCAACTATTTCAATCGGCATGAGTCACATACAACTGGCATGGGATGCCCCCAGAACCTCTGCAGTAATCTCGGCAGCGGCTGCCGCATCGTTGAGCTCCAAATGCAAGCGTTGCCGCACCTCAAGCACCATTGAGAAAAACATAAAAAAAACGTGGAGAATCCGGAAAAAGACGTTGCGGGATTGCCTAAAGGATCCTAAAGGTATGCCTTGCTGCACGTTTGACTTGTCCATATCGGGTCCATTCAACATATGCAACTGGCGCAACTCTGCATTGCTTGGTCTAACGACGAAGCCAAGAAAGCAGACCGAATCCAAATGGATCCAAATGGCACAGATACCAGGCATCAGGAAGGCCCCCCAAAACAGAAGACTGTAACTGGATGCGTATTCGTTGAATGAAGTTGCATCATGTTGAATCCGTCTCCCCCACAAGTTTCGAGACTTCTGTTGGGCAGAACGTCTTTGGTTGGTCACCCCTGGCAAGTCTGGCATGGTTTTTGGTCTCACGTTCCCAAGACTCCGCGCTGTATGGATAGCACGGTCTGAATCATTTTGAAGCGGTGTGACGCCATTCCTTCCAGCACTGAAATCTCCATTTGGAAACGTCAATTGAACGAACACAAAGGCATTGCTGTTTTCTTGGATCCCTAAGAGTTCAAATGAAATCTACAGCGATGCACCGGATGAACGAAGCTGTCCGAGATACTGACCCTCCAGCACTTGAAGCCAGTGCCAATAGTGCAGTCCACAGGCGTGCCGTCCGACGTACAAGTGTGAACGCCTCCGAGGCAGTCAACATACGTCAAAATCCATAGAGGATCCAAGCGTCCTGCAACATCCGGAATTCTTCTTCTCCTCATTTCTCTTTCAGATAGAAACTCACATGATCTCACATGCATCACAGGCATCACACAGCTTTGTACCTCTCTTAGAAGGTCCCGGAAGCGCTCATACCGACCAGATTGCCTGCGAGTGTTTGCACACATCACCTTGCTGCCCGTGGAGATCCTATATAGGAATATCTTTGAGCACACATTGTGACATATTGTGACATATTGTGACAAAGTGGGCACAGCTTTGCAAAAATGCCTCAACACCTCCAGCACTTCTCGTGGAACCTCAACTCTGGTAACCACACTCTTTGAAATGCTCCCGAACAACAAACAATTGGGCAATTGAAGGGGGTAGAATCTTACATGGTACACTGGTGGCATTACATGATACTACGAGGTGGTATTGTGGAGATCTATTCAAAAGAATGCAGGACTGAAATTATGATTGAGAATCTATGCGAAACGAAGGAAAGGCACTGTGAATTATTCAACAGACTCCCACACTTAGAGTAATTCACAGTTCCTTCCACTTGGACACTAGATTCTCATGCATCAAAGGAGCAGCCTAAGCACGTACGGCAAGACAAAAAAACACACACTGTAAATTGTGTACAACTGAGTACAGAACATATCACGATAATTCACAATATGCAGTCTTTTGATGGCTTTTGATCATGGTAGCTTTGAGGATTGAGCTCGCACCGATGGCGCTCCAGGCTTTGGATCGTCACCAAGGACAAAACCAAAATCGATGTGAAAGAAGTGTCCATCCTGTCTGCAATCTGTAAGATCTGCTCTGCAGCATTTTTCGCAAATCGCACAGCATGGACCAAGACTCCGATGTCGAAACAAAGATAAACAGAGTATGTCCTGTGTGATCATGATGTTGTCCAAGTGCCGATCACCGATTCCCAGCAAGTATGTAGCAATGCAGTACCTCACATGCACAATCACACAAACACACGCATGAACATGAACACATATTTGTCTCCGAAATCGTTCTCCAGGTGTCTGGCCCTGCAGTGCTCCCGCAAAGCTGATCATAGGCCGCTGACATTGAACCGGCACCTGACTTTTTGTGATTTCATCACTCTTGACACCAAATGGCCAAAGAAAATATTATAAGTGTTGAAGCAGCTGTCAATTGGGTTTGGAACAACTGAGAGACGGACAGTGCTTCTTTAGGAATTGGCTGATGTCTCCATCAAATTCCTGGACAAAGATCGACATTGGGACAGAGGGAAACCACCTGGAGCTCGCAAAGAACAACACCATATTTCCTCTCAAGCACTGCAGCTCCTTCGTTGACGGTGTGAGCCAGTAACATGCAAAGTCCCAGTATGTCCCAGTCAAGCAGTGCAGATTGCCGAAAAAGGACCACATGCACAAATCAGGCATCTTCAATCAACTTCTTGTACCCTTTGCCATTTTTGTAGGTGTTTAATCATGTCATTTCATCATGTGCAGTTGCAAGAGTCATGCCACATTGTGCTCGTTTCCCTTCATTTTGTGCCGCTGGTGCATGTGTGCATGTTGTATTTGTGCCCGCATGCATGTATGCGCGCGTGCACAGTGGCTTCTGATGGCGATTGACGAGCTTGGCAGTGCCTTACATATCCAAGTGCACATGACCCACATTATGTGGGAAAAAGTAGAATTTGGAACTGCATGTTTGCCTCCTCAACGAGAAGGAATCAGCTGCAACTGCGTGCAATATCTCTGTCTACAGAAGAGAAACCACATAGACAGTATGCTAGGTCGGCAGGTCTGCACACAGGCTTTTTTGGGGAGACTTTTGGAATGCGCACAGGAATGTTGCTACAATGTTGTTGGCGGGGCGTCCGAATGAACACGCTGAAATCAATCGGTTCGGGCGTTTTGCTCAGTCACTAGCTATATGCTGGTATGCTCTCCTGAGACCAAATGGTTCCCCTGCCCTTTGTGCCTGCAGGATGGTTGCTACGTTCTTGGCTCGTGGCACGAAGGCAGCCATTCCCTCCTGAACCGATAAACCGTCAACATTGCATATTGATACATGCTGCACTATGTTGCATCATGTTGCATCTATTTGCACCTCAAGCCCGAACATCAGTACCATCCAATAAGAAATTGCGATGAAACAGCAAGTGAACAGTGTCCAAAACCCTCTGTCGTCCCTTTAGACTGATCGGTTAATAGGGATTCCCCCAATGGATTATGATAATCGGCAATATACTGGGCAGATTTGGGTAGTATAACCCCCTAAAAACAGGGCGCTTCAGCTCGTAAATATCTGACCAAGCCTTTGGGGACAACGCCAATGCGTTGTATGGCATTAAAGAGACCTGCAAACTGTGTGCACAACCACAAGACGTTTCAGCAAGATAAACCATGATAAACAGCTATCATATCTAGTCATGACAAGTTCTGCTACTCCAGACAGTTTGGCACTTTTTACGACTCCTTCCCTGCCTCCCTCAATCCATGTTCAGCCCATGTAGTCTCCTGAGAAACTTGAGGGCAAGGGGAAAGGGACAAAAGCTAGCTTGCCAGAATAATGGGCATGAAACACAGAAGGTAGCGCAGGTGTAAGCACAATTTTTGAGAACATATGATTGTCTACTGTTGCACGACGAAGCAAATGAAGACATTCAGCATAGACAAAATCATGACAACTGAGTCGGGAAAATTCAAAGGTCCACCTTCGGCACCGGAGTGGACCGTTGGAAGCGCGGGAAAACGTCACGCAGTGCGAGGCGACAGTTTACGACGACAGGTAGATGTGCGCACGCAACAAGAAAAATGGAGCAAGGCCAAGGTTCCATACAGCGTCAAGTGTGAAAAGGGCAAAGTTGTGAGGGTCTAAAGTCAAGAGTATAGTGGAAAGTGTGAAAGCGAAAGCGTAAACCTTAAAGTGTGAGTGCCAGGTGTAAAAGTAGAGTGTGGAGTGCCAAGTAAAGTGTAGTGTGTGGAGTGTGGGGTATAAAGTGTAGTGTGTGGGGTGTAAAGTGTGATAAAAATTAGAGTGTAAAGTGTGGAGTGTAAAGTTTAGAGTGTAAATTGTGGCATGTAAAGTGTGTTAAGAGTTAAGTGTAAACTGTCCGGTGTGGAGTGTGGCGTTTAAAGTGTGGCGTCTAAGTTTAGAGTGTAAAGAGTGGAGTGTAAAGTGCATTAACAGGTATATATAAGTGTAACATGTCGGGTGTGGAGTGTAACATGTAAGATGCAGTGTGTAAAGTTTCGCGTGTAAAGTGTGGACTCCAGAGTGCGAAGTGTAGAGGGTGGATACCAATGATCGTGCCGGTGCTGTTACTGACCGTGTCCCGGGAGGGGTTGAGCCCACGACCAAACTGCTTGTGAAGGAGGGGGAGGGGGAGAGGGGGGGTAGTTAACTGAGAAGTTTCTCGCGATTGGAGATTCCATCCCCCCAATACCTTGCTAAAGCAAGAGGGACTTCAGCTAGCAGAAGCTAGCTTTGGTGATTACACAAGATATGAAGAGTTTCATGGCAATTCAATGTTCGTCTCAAATCTTATCAACTGGCAGTATCATCCTGGATCCTTCTCCATGTAAATGTAAAAACGTGTCCCGAGTTCCGCACCATGATGCGAAATATCTGGAGAACGAACGCATCCTCAAAGCCAGTTGTCCACTTTGTGGAGGCACGTGAATTCGAAGTGAAGGGGCTCTAGAGGCTCTCGAGATCTCTCGAGGCTCAGACTTGCCGCAAATCATCGCCTTTCTTCATTGCATACAAATGCAAGTGGCTGCCCTCCGTGCTTCCTCCAACATCTTCGTTCCAGGTTTGGTTTATCATCACAAATTTGACAGCAAAGAAGGAGAAAACACGTAAGCCATGTGCAAAAGCAAACCAAAACTGCATCCGACGTGAACACTTGCGTCTTTTTGCTCCTTTGGAGTGATTGTCCTCATAGGCGAAGACAACCTCCAGCTGTTTTGGGCATGCAATGCACCGAGAGACAAAACGTTTGCGAATCAAACCTCGAGGAACTTGCAAACCAAGCCCCTTGCTGGAGCCACAGCAGAGTTGGCGACGAAGCACCTTATCCAAATTTCGCAATGTAATGCAATGTATCTAGAACATATGTATACCATGTACTGATATGATCTGATATGTACTGCATGTATGAGTGTAGCATATTGTATCATTATGTCATGTCATGTCATGTCATGTGTCTATGTTCTGTATATTTCTGTATCACATCTGTAGCTGCTTCTTCTCAGATTTGAGTCGGAGGGATGTGGTATCTGCGAACTGAGGGTGCTGCCGCTTGGTTTGCAGAGCCCCCAGTGGCAAAGAAGGCTCGACCGGAAGTGGCGTTCCACACGCATCCAGCAGACTCATCTCCTGAAAAGTCAAAGATTTCCAGCACTTTGGAAAGCACAAGTCTTGTATTTCAAGCATTTGTTTATTTCTAACAAGTGGTGGAGTCAGGATCGCAGGTCTCAAAGCGTAATTCAAATCTCTCTCAAGTCCTGGTTCCCAAACTGCTGCATACTTGGGTCCGCTTTCCACTCCTCATCACTGAGCATGACTGAGCGAGGTTCTCTTGACTGGTTGGGCACGCACCCTGGTTCTCGCTGGTTCATGGGACCAGGAGTCCTCAACGATGCTGTCCACTTTTGTTTTCGGACTCTTTCGAAAGCAACAACGGCAGCATCTGCACAGGACGTGCTAAAAACCAACATGTGATCAGACATGGCACCACATTCTGCAGCTTTTGCATCCAGCCGGCGAACTGTCTTCTCGCATTCGCGCCTTTGAGCATCCGTCTCTTTCGGGAAATCCTGCAAGCCTGAGCCCGAGCCTTGCCTGCCAAGCATATCAAGAGTGCTTCGCATTGTTTCGCCATTTCTGTTCAGCTTCGCATCATTTCATATCCACATATTTCCGTCAATTTGAGCTGAACGCAGGTAACATGCACATAATTACGGAGTGCAAACATCCTCCGTACCAGGCCTTGAAAAGTCACTTGGGGAGTTGCCCAGAACACCAGAAGGGAGCCTTTCCTTGGTCTGAACTTGCTTTGCGTGAACCAGGCCACCAGATCCACCAGGAAAATTTCTTAATTTGGACCCGTTTCACCCAAATTATTAGTAGTTCCCTACCGGAGTTCCCTTTGTATATTTTGTATCACATTACCTTTGTAGCCCTTTTGTCGTTCTAGCCTTTTTGAAGTGCAATGGCTTAAAAATCATTAAAATTCCGTACAGTGAAGCATCAGTGGAATGGAATAGAACAGCTGACATTCACTGCAATTTACGTGCTCACTGCAAGGCCTTAGCACTTCCTTTTTTTCTTGCTTCTATATATATATACACACCATTGCATGATGTATTTTCCGGGCGTGCATGAAACTTTCTCTAAACTTTAAACTGTTCAAGTGCAAGGACACATGCGTGCGCTAGGCAAGCCAAGGTTCTCTCGGAGGGCTTCCTGCTTCAGAGTCAGCTACTTCTGGGGAGAAGCCCACCCTGTCCAAAGCGGCCGAATGATTTTGGCACGAAAGAACCCGCCTACTTACCATATACATACCATATACATACCATATACATACCATATACATACCATATACATACCATATACATACCATATACATACCATATACATACCATATACATACCATATACATACCATATACAAACCTATCTATC
>Ga0126342_10019607_pt1 | contig 11463 bp, 9 predicted proteins | sample Cyp1metagenome_FD_92528 | JGI IMG/M metagenome (GOLD analysis project Ga0126342, IMG submission 92528) | Coral microbial communities from Lord Howe Island, Old Settlement Bay, Australia - Cyphastrea 1 metagenome | ecosystem: Host-associated > Invertebrates > Cnidaria > Coral ... | reverse complement strand
AATATGGATTAATATGGATTAATGTGGATTAAAACGGATTAATGTGGATTAATATGGACTAATATGGATTAATGTGGATTAATATGGATTAATATGGATTAATGTGGATTAATATGGATTAATATGGATTAATGTGGATTAATATGGATTAATATGGATTAATGTGGATTAATGTGGATTAATATGGATTTAATGTGGATCAATATGGGCTAATATGGATTAATGTGGATTAATGTGGATTAATATGGATTAATATGGATTAATGTGGATTAATATGGATTAATATGGATTTAATGTGGATTAATGTGGATTAACATGGATTAATGTGGATTAATGTGCTTTGTATGCCAACATCCAATCAGTTCCACTCATATTCTGAAAATGTCGAAGTATGAAGTCCATTTTTCACCGCTGGTTTGTTCAAAGATCATGTCCCGCCGGTCCGAGGCACTTGGTTTGGCCGGCAGAGTAGATGCCCCAGCACAGCTTCAGATTGGGCGCTGCCTTGGAGTTTCCCGTTTTTCGGAAAGGTCGGCGCTTCTGGAGATTTTGATCGGAAGATTTTGAAGTCTAAAATACCCTCTGGTAAACTAACATAGCTATGGAAAATCACCATTTTTGATGGGAAAATCCACTATAAATGGCCATTTTCAATAGCTATATATGTTAGTTTACCAGAGGGTATCTACTGCATCACAATCATCTGATCATTCCATAGGATAATTCTTGAAGGTATGGTGTGTTCCACCCAACAGAACAACACTTTTTGAACCAGTCCCTGAGCCACGGCTGAGAATGGAATCCTGGATCACCAATCATAGCACCAGAATGGGGAAACATACAGTACCCTCCGGTAAACTAACAAAAAGCTATTGAAAATGGCCATTTATAGTGGATTTTCCCATTGAAAATGGTGATTTTCCATAGCTATGTTAGTTTACCAGAGGGTATCCCATGTTTCCCATTGAAATATCCATGTTAAAGGTAAAGGTGAAACATTGGATTTGTGGGTGCCCTTTTTTTTGGCCCAATCACCAACCTTTCAGAGACAAGCAATATCCTAGGGAAAGAAGATGAAAGAACCAATGACCAGGTCGAAGCCAGGTCGAAGCCAGGTCGAAGCCAGGTCGAAGCCAGGTCGAAGCCATCCCAAGCCGTCGCCAACCAAGATGCTGTAATTCCTTTAATCTCCTCATTGGTCTCCAGCTTGTTTCGCCTCCCAGACTCGGCTTGGGGAGCGATGGGCTGATTCCCTTGATCCCATCCCCCTAGTCCTGGTCCCGGGGGAAGGGATTACTCCAATGCCTTGTTGGTGGTTTCAAACTCCAAAAATACGCTCATCAGCTAGGATCATCATCCCATTTCTAGGATTGAAAATACAAAATAACCAGTTGGCGAATGGTCAATATAATATGTATATATTTATATATATATATATATATTATATTTTATATATTATATATATATATACACATATGCTACCGTAAATGGACAAAATATTCAAACCCCTTGTATCCGGTACAACAGCATCGCCCCCAAAGTTCAATGTTAATGTAACCTGAAGTGCATCATATAGAATCAAACCCCTAACATCACTTTTGGTCACACGCACGCTGAAACATTGAGATTTGGGGGTGCGGGGGTTCAACATAGTGCGTGTTGCAGGGTTTGAATATGTTATCCATCTACTGTAGTATGTGTGATATAAATGTGTATATAAATATATATACATAGAAACAAGAAAGATAGTTATATATACGATATATCTATAAGTATATAATTATATAGTTTCAAGAGTTGAAACGATTCAACACTTGGGGTGATTCCCCCATCCTATAAATCGGCGCTTCGCCTTGTCCAGTGTCCCTTGGAGTCAGTGAAAGTGAAGGGCGAAGTGGTGAAGTAAAACTCGCCCTGGGCGGATGGAACCAAGCACCAACGGGGCTTGAAGTAGCCCCAAAAATCTGGCAATTTTAGGGAGGAAACGATGATAGTCGATGGGATCTGGGGCTGTCCTATTTTTGGAAGAAGCCATACATATACGTATGTATCTATAAATATATATAAATATATAAGAACATGATGACATATACTAAAATTGCAGTGTAGTAGGGAATATGTACTCATTCAATTCATGGTTTTTCGGATGTTTTGGGGATATAGAACCAACATGAAGCAACCTTATGATATTTTATCGGGTTGTCCAGAAATGGGCAACCCCAAAGGGGATATACTATGATATACTGCTATCTTCATGGGGAGTTTTTGAAGACTTGGAGAACATCCCAGAAAAGGATGGCAAATTGGACATACCAACTGTGGAACCATGGAGTTTCAGCCCTAACACCAGCTATACGTTTTTTTTTACTCAAAGGTTAAGTTGGTGCTACAAAGTCTTGTGGCATGATGTGTATAGCATTCCGTTTAGGTTCCACAAAGTTTCATTTGTTCCTCACTTGACTCGGTCAGCGTCACCTTTGAGTGTGATCCGAACAGTGAATCACCATTTCAGATGCCGTGTCAAACACCAAAGCAAGGGGAACCTCTTCCAACGTTCCTTGTACTTCCTCTGTCAACATCCTGTTCAGCCGTTAATGGCTACTTGACGACCAAACAGTGATGTTTAATCCCCAATGCCAGTCACAATTTTCTTGGGTCTCACTATATCTACAAATACAAATATGTATAAATATGTATAATATTGTAATGTATATATATATACATTACATACACATGTAATTCATGTAATCATATGCTATTTTTTTGCATGAATATGTAATAAGTGATAGAAATTTACCCTCTGGTAAACTAACATAACTATGGAAAATCACAATTTTTAATGGGAAAATCCACTATAAATGGCCATTTGCAATAGCTATGTTAGTTTACCAGAGGGTAATCCCTTTGATCCCCTGGCCCTTCGTTGGAGCCAAGGAGCATCAGCAGCAGTTGGGACCCAGCCCTGCGGGATAGTCATCCTTGACGGATCATACGGGGGATGGGCCAGCGAAATCCTGGATGATAGGTGGTAAACATGCCATGATTTATAGGGTTATACCTCCAATAACTATGGTTTATCACCACCCAATTGTGGGAACATCTGCAGCAATCAGTTGAAGTTGGTTCCAACTCCTGACCCAAAAACCGCCTCAATGGAAGAAGAGTTTGCGAAAGATTGGCCACAGATGGTTTAAGGTGATATATATATATATATAGTTAATGGATGTTAATGGGGTTTATAAACCAATTTATTGGGTGTCAACCATCGGTGATGCAGGGTTTCGCAACCATGTGGATAGTACGTATTTATAACTAGGCTAAATAGGATCGGGGGTATAAACCAACAAACAGAACTGAGGGACCGTCCTGAAATGTCCTGAAGAACATGGTTCAAATTTTGGGTACAGTACCTGTTTGGATCCAAAGAAAAGCTGAACATGTTTGGTATGAGACCATCTATTTTTTGAGGTGGTCAATAGCGTTTAGCTATAGCCATATCCTGCAATATGGGTCTCACATTTCATTTGGCATCCTCTTCGATTTATGCTGGATTTATGGCGACATTGTGGCGTCCACCAACCTATAGAAGTGGTTTCAGTTCAACAAGTGTGTTCAGCCAAGGGCACAAGGATCACAAGGTGAAACTGTGCTTACAAAAAGGAAAACACCGTGATCGAAAAGTGTTGGTGGCTAGTCGGCCAATTTGAAACCTTTCTGAGTGGATCTAATTCTACATGGTGTGACAGTCTGACCTACACAACCCAATCAGTGACTCCATGAGTCGTCACTAGTCTGCAACTTGCCCTTGCCAATGATGGCGCGACATTGAATGTAACACTCTCTGATTCTTCAAAGAGGAATTGTCATCGACTTTCTTTGTATTTTTCTTTGTGCATCACTGTCGGGATAGCTCGAGAATAACAATTGATTTCACAAACACCAATTGTAAATTGAGAGTATGGGATTAGTGTGTGCGCAAGCATTTGCAAACAGCAACAACCACCACAACCACAACAACAACAACCACCACAACCACAACCACAACCACAACCACAACAACCACAACCACAACCACAACAACCACAACCTTGATTCATGTCATCACGTTCGATCCCCAAGTTCGTTGAATACTCTGAGTTCGAAGCTGATCGTAGTTGGGTGTTGACATCACCTCAGGCGGAGAAGCCGCTTCCTGGATGGGGTTAGCCATGGAATATCCCACCATTTCCCAGTGATTTCCCTATGATTTTCGAGGTAAAATCCCCGTCTGTATGTTATATACCCAATGTATAGTTTATCATCTGGTTATTTAACATAGCCATGGAAAATGGTCCATTTATAGATGATTTTCCCATTAAAACCTCCATTTATAATCATTTATAAGGGATTTTCCATGGCTATGTTAGTCATAACCAGATGGTAGTTGATCTATATCAGTCGATTCGTCGTGTTCCCTATATCTGTCCACGTCCCTTCCGTCCCGTCGTCCACCAGGAGTCCGCACCCGATGACCCACTTGATATGTCTGAATTGGACCCTGAGCACGGCAGAGACATCGAGGATTTTTAAAAAGCGCAATCTAAGGATTTGGAATGCAACCCCCCAATAGACTCTTGGTATACTGGTTGGTGGTATACCTACCCCTCTGAAAAATATGAATGTCAATGGGAAGGATGACATCCCATAATGGAAAATAAAAAATGTTCCAAACCACCAAGCAGTATACTATTGGTAAGTGAAAATGGTCTTGAAAATCATCCAGCAGATGTGAATCTTGGATGTTCTGCATATGTTCTGCTAGGCTGCAATAGGCTGCAATGCCACCAAGAGGCATTGGTGTAGGTATCCTGAAACTCGAACCTGTGTAGCGGCTGTAAACTGCGACCAATGAGGTGAGTCAGCATCGACCAACACAACGTTTTTTAACGATCACAGTCTGAAGTCAACAGCAAGTCACCTGGATTAGTCCGAAATGAGTCCTTTGTTTATCCGAATTGAACGATTTATGTCCATTTATCATTATAATCATCACATGCTGCAAAATGGACATAGAAATGTGTGCTTACGTGGCTTACTTAGAACATAATCCCAATTACTATAGTAAGTGTGTTGAACTGCATGGTTAATATAACCTTGGTGAGTATGTCCCCCGACTGGGGTTCTCATAGTTACCCTCCGGCAATTCACTCGGGTGCTGTGGAAAATCACCATGTTCCATTCTCCTTCATAGATAAATCATCGAACTAAATGGGCCATAATATATATATATACCATATATATATATACCACATATATATATATACCATATATATATATACACCATATATATATACCATATATATACCATATATATATACCATATATATACCATATATATACCATATATATATATACCATATATATATATACCATATATATATATACTTCATGTCATTACCTGAGGGTATCCCATCTCCAGTGAATAACCAGGCCCACTGATGCAGGGCCAAGGGACACCCCTGCCAATTTGTTGGCTTCAAAGCGTTCGATGGCCGAGACCGAGTTGATGTCCTCAATGGGGATACTTGGATGTCTGCGCCCCAGTTCGGAAGTGGCTCGTAACCCAAAGAGAGCTCATATACATATATAAGTGTTGATATTCCATTATAATATATGTATGTATATTATATATATTATACTACGTATCTATACATATATATATATCTGCTGATATTCCAAATATGTATATATATGTATATATATATATATGTATATATATATATATGTATATATATATATATATATGTATATATATATGTGTGTATATGTATATATATATATATGTGTGTATATGTATGTGTATATATATACACACATATTATACGAATTTAATAATATATACACCCAAAAACATCACCCTAAAACGGTCTCCCACGGTCCCACGGTCCTTTCCGTTCACGATGATCCGCTCAAGGTCCAGCCTGATCCGTCCAGAGAAACAGCCAGGGAGGTTTTTTCAGTGCTGGTGATGCTGGTGACTATCATCATTAGTATCACTGGATTGGTTTAAGGGAAAATTTACAGGGAACCATGGTTTTTCGCATGAAATCTAGGGCTTTCCTGTAAATTTTCCCATCATCCAATTCTATGATAGTATCATTAGTATTTCAGAAAAGTATCATTAATGATCATTAATGGCTGTGTTGCTACACTTGAGATGGTGATCCAGAAGATTCTTTTTGGTGACCAACATGTGGCCAACCAGCTGTGTGTCTGCTATACTGCTGGTAGAAGGATCCCACAGATGTGGTTCGGGCAGCAAGACGGCTTCCGATCAAAAATGGGTGATCTGCAATTCTGGGGACATACTTTGGGTTTGCATGCCAGCTACTGAGTGCTTAATGACATGACTACAACATACTACAACCTAGCTATGTACGACATAATCGAGGGTTCTCAACCAGTTCTTGCGTTGGAAGCAAGTATATGTATAAACAAAAGGCAACAACATACACAAGTTAGCACAACCAAAGATTCCCCCGTAAAAAATCATGCTTTAATGTTGCTGGATTAAGTCTTGCGTTGACAAGGCTGCGAATTTTTCGGCGTGTTTTGCTACAACTTCCCCGAGCAAAACATCCAACGAGCGACGTGATGATGTCAGCGCCAAACTCCGGGTCTGACCCCAAGTGCTGAGAGATGTCGCCCTTGGCGCGGCTGGTAGATCAAGCGTGATACCAATGAGATATGATGATATGATGGGATAATAACATATAGTGACATATAATAACATGTAATTACAGTATAATAACATGTAATAACATATAGTAATATAGTATCATATAATAACATGTAATAACAGTAAGATATGATAACATATAATAACTATAACTGACTATAACCCATAACGGTGATACAATATGGCATGCGAATATATTGTGGGTCAACATGACCACCTAAAACTGGGCTTCGACCTACATCTCTGCAGGAATGTCACCATCTTAGAAAAGATGACCCTCATGAAATGCCAAACCCACCGAAGACCATCAAAATATATGGCAGTGTGTCAAAACCTTGTACCCCTGGTGAACCCCAAAATAGCTGGTAAATGGATGTTCATCCCACTAAAAATGGTATTAATAGGTATTGATCCATACCCATATATCAAAATAATCAAAACAACAAACTTCCGGATCCCAGCTGAAACAGGGATCAAGGCTGAAAAATCCCGTATTATAGGGCCATGTGCAGCTCCAGGCACTGTAAATCTCAAGGTGCTGGAGGTTTGTTGAATGTCCACCTGCGGGCGCCATTTCAGTAACCTGTGCATGTTTTTTTTTCATAGTGAATCATCCGACCAGAAAAGGATTGTGGTCCAACTACCCCCAACTGGAATGATTCTGGAATTCAGTTTAACACATTGAAAAAACATGAAAAAACCATACCTCAGGATCCAAAAAAACAACCAGACTCTTGCTGGTTTCAGCGCACCATAAACGAATCAGGGTGCTTCAACCAGTAGCCAAGTTCCGAAACGAGCATTCGGGTCCGGAGTTCCCTGACCTATGCCCATCTTGGAACATCTTGGAACCATGTGCGATATAGAAAACGGAACCCGGTGAAGATGTTCCTGAATTTCAATATCTTATATACCACAAGCTTACCAGTACCATTTCACCAATTTCGGTCAATTGGGAAAAAAACGATCCTACCCTTCCACCATTTAGATCCATTTAGACTTCTTGGTTTGCCCGACTGACTTCACATTGGGCACGGCTGCGCATGGCTGCGCACCCGATCGATGAAAATGCCGACACCAGGGCTGCTGGAGGTCAAAACGGATGTCATGATCGACTCGGATGTGGTTGCTTGCCTGCCAGCAAAACGCCTGGGGTGAAAAACCTGCGGTGATTAGATTCAAATGAATGATGTCGTTTCTTGGGTGCCAAATGTAATTCCAAATGTAACACAGGGTGTCAAAAATGATGTTATAATTGTCATCACTATGAATCAAGCATTATGAACATTTCACAGCAAACATACCATGTCTGGATGCAAACCAAGGATCCTTTCTCTTTTTCACTTGCTTCGTGAAGAGATCTATATGTGCACTGTTGAAATCTGTTTGAAGCTTGAACTGAAGTTCCCTTCGGCAGGAACCATCTATATATATATACACTTTCTCCTTGCAACATGTTGCAACTCCTTTGTACAAGTAGTCGTTTCCCATACAACTTCAAAGTCTTCTCAGATCGTCCCATTTACACATTGATCTATGGGCGCCATGTCTAGAGAACCAACTCGTTGACGGCCGTTGACGCCTGCAGCCCTGACCGTTGATGGCCGGACAATCGACTTTGAAGTTGATGTCGCTGTCAGGGTTGTTTGGATTCTGGGCAGTGCCTCCGATTGGAAGTGGAGATGTTGATTCTAATGGGTTGGTTTAGGGGGAAACGGTCTATAGGAAACCCTCGATTTACCAACCACATATAGATAACTATAGATACTATAGGGGGTTCCTGCAATTCTGGGATGATTGGTTTGATAGGTCAACTTTGGCAAACCAGCCAACTTCAAGCAAATGTGACTTATAGTTTGGTTTCATTGAAATTGCCTGTGTCTGCGTGGCACTCCGTGATGAAATCCTGTAAATATATATATTATATATATATATATTATTATATATATTATATATATTATATATTATATATATTATATATTATATATATTATATATATATATTATATTATATATATATATTATATATATATTATATATATTATATATTTTATATATATTATATATATTATATATATTATATATATTATATATATTATATATATTATATATATTATATTATATATATATATATTATATTATATATATATATATATTATATATTATATATTATATATATTATATATATATATTATATATCATATATATTATATATATATTATATATAATATATACATATATTATATATATTATATATAATATATACATATATTATATATATTATATTATATATATATATATATTATATTATATAAATATATATATATCAAAGCTAATTAATGCTAATTATGGATGAAACTCAAGAATCGAAAACTTCAAGACCATCTGGCGTCGCCTGAACATTCCGCATTCGCTGGGATGATTCGCAAGCGATCATCCGGACCTGGCAGATTCTTCCTTGGAGACTGCCTGCTGTCGATTTCCGAGATTTTACGATGGCTGAATGCTTTTTGGGTGTACTGCAAGGTGCAGAACTGCAACGTACCGATCTTCTTGTGCATGTGTGTGTGTGTTGTACTCGATCTCAAAATCTGGGACAACAAAACTCTATGGCGTCGCAACTCTTTCCTTTGAAGCATTGACCCCCCGAAAGAGAATGCCACAGCATCGGAAAAACAAGTACCAAAATATCTCCAAATATCCCTGCGCAAATTATTGACTTGATCTTACTTGGTCAACCTTGATCAGACATGTCTGGCTCCATTGGTACATGGCTAGCTACCCCATGATTGAAAAAGGTTGAAACCAAACACCATGGGTCATCCCAGCACCACTGCACCTCACTTTAAAGGTGTCCCTCCCATTCCCGCAGCAAACATGCCAGGCATGGACTGAATCCCCATCCCTTCAGATCAAACTTCACCACCTGGCATCGTTTCTGGTCCTATGTCGTGAAGAGCGTGGGTGGCCTCTCCATGGGCTTGGGCATTCTGTATTCGGCTCCAGATTTCACCACCAAGACGCGCAAGCGGCTTCGGAGCCATGCGCAACATCAGTAACATGTAAGCACTATAATACTACAAGTTTGACTGTACTGTAAGTAAAATGTAAGAAACTATAAGTAACATATATATATATATATGGTAACATAATGTACTACAAGTACTAATAAGTACTATGACTATAAGTAACATAAGGAACATAAGTAACATCTAAGGATTCTAAGTATTATAAGTGCATATCACAAATCATCCATTCTCCACTCCAGTTCTTCATCTCGTCGCCAGGGCTCCCCACCACATTGGTCGGGAAAATGAAGGTCTTGCCACCTGTGCCCGTGCTTGCCATGTCCAAAAATGGGGTCCACCTTTTGAAAAATATGCAATGTTAAGAAGGAACAAGAAGGGTACAAAGATAAAACGATAAACCATGATAAACCTATCCAGCAATTTCTCAGGTGATCCAACTATCATCAACTGGCAGTGTGTCAAAACCAATAGTACCCCTTTTTTGTTCACATCAAAATAGCTGGGATTTCTGGATGTTCATCCCACTAAAAATGGTATTTTCATAGGTATTGATCCATACCCATCCATACCCAACGATCCAACATCCGTCCACGGTGACACCTTCGGGTCCCTGGATGGTCATCAGCCCTGCAAAGAGCCAATTCAGCGAGCTCTCGCACTCGTTCTGACGGCCGGGTCGTTTTTCATAGGGACGGGAGATGGAGATGTCGATGGGGGAGATGGGGGGAAACCTGGATCCAAATGGTTAAAAACATGTTAAAAACATGAGCATTTCTCGTTGTTAAGAATCATTGAAGGGCACCTTCAAAAAATGTGGAACAACACGTGCTGTCAAAGTTATAACCACATGTCTGACCCATATCAAGGGAGCAGTGGAACCAAAAGCTATTGGAAAATTCAAATAGCTACAGTACTGTTTGGTTAGCGGGGATTGCCACTTCATGGATTATGACAATCCATGACAAATATGTCAGCTTTTGCCGCCTTCAATATGCTCAAGAATCATCAACCAACTTGATTTTGAAAATCGTGTAGCCCTAAACTACATAAAGCCAATGGTTCATTCCTCATTTTCCCCAAACAAACGATCAAAAATGGCTATCATTGGAGCTATACCCCATTTCCCCAATGCTTCATTCCTCATTTTCCCGTCGGCCTCGGCCGACACCATGCCGCAGTAGCAAATGGCCACCACCTCGGCAAGAGAGGAGCATCTATGGTGCCGCCTCCCTTCGATAGTCTTTGTAGATGATAAAGGAATATGGATGGATACCTGGAAAGAGAAATAGATGAAATAGGCATATAAATACAAAGATAAATAGAAAAAAATAGGCATATGCATGTGTACAGTATATGTACAGTACATACGCGTGTGTATTTAGATCTTTGGACACAAAACTCAAAGAAACTGATACAGTACACTGTACACCTTAATACTGCCTATCATTATGTACCAAAGATCATAAGTATTCATAAGTCCTATGTACAGTATGTCATACAACTGATATGTTTTTTTGGCTCAATCACTGGGTCTCAGTGAAGATAATCAGAAAAATGGATAGAAATGGTGGGAAATCTTCATTGACATTGGGGTATTTCATCAGAAAGGACTGTTGTGGCCGCCCAAATCTCACACTTAATATGTATAAAGAATACTTCTTGTGAGATTTGGGTGTCACAACATTCCCTTCCGATAACTTGTGTTCTTGTGAGATTT
>Ga0126342_10019606_pt1 | contig 11464 bp, 8 predicted proteins | sample Cyp1metagenome_FD_92528 | JGI IMG/M metagenome (GOLD analysis project Ga0126342, IMG submission 92528) | Coral microbial communities from Lord Howe Island, Old Settlement Bay, Australia - Cyphastrea 1 metagenome | ecosystem: Host-associated > Invertebrates > Cnidaria > Coral ... | reverse complement strand
GACTAACTCTTTCCCTCACTAACTCTTTCTTTGACTAACTCTTTCCCTGACTAACTGTTTCTTTGCTAACTCTTTCTCTGACTAACTCTTTCCCTCACTAACTCTTTCTTTGACTAACTCTTTTCCTCACTAACTTTTTCTTTGACTAACTCTTTCCCTGACATTCTAAAAGTCCGTAACACGGAAGTTTCTCCCCCTAAACTTCCTTTGAACATAGTTTTTCAGAAAACCGAGAGAGGATCTATGTGAAGGTTACATAAAAAGATCATAAAAGAATAGTTTGCGAGCACACGTAGTTTGAAAAAGTACAAGTACAACTGTTTTGGTTAAGACTCTTTTTGGCTTGCTACCTCTTGTATTGTAGTGTTGTTTGCACAAGTATCACATTGTCTTGGCCTGAACCATCACTTAAATGCACCTGCAGACTGTTGACGCTGCCTTTCGTTACATATCCAATCACATGCTGTCTTGGCATCACATTGTTCGACTTGAGCCCGAGATTACATGATTTTAACTTCAACTGATTCCCTCTCAATATCAAGTCTTGGTCTATCGCCTTGTTTGCCCTTGCATGAGTTTCTACTCTTTAGCATCGTGGTGGAAACCAAGGTTTTTGCTCTGATGATGATGGCAAGTGCCACAAGAAGATGCCAGATGTTCATGCGGACGTTGTTCCCATCAACGATGAATCCAACAAGTTCCCACCGCGGCAGGACAGGTTCATTTGAAATCGTTTGAATGATTTCGAAAAAAATGACTGCACTGTAAACCTTCAAGACAGGAATGTCTGACTGTTGCTTAGATCTTGCATATGTTTTTACTAATCAGAGGCAGTGCACCTGAGGAAGATCTGAAGACCGCAGTTGCCCTTAGTGGCGGCAGTACAAGGGCGATGGTTGCAGCTATCGGAGCTCTTCGTGGGATGGAAGATCTCAGCCTCATCAGCCATGTGGATTTGTTGGTTTCAGTCTCTGGAGGAACGTGGACTGCTGGTCCCTACATGCCGCTTATATATGCTTAGATAATCTAACTTGTATCTTATTTTTATATTGAATCGCCCCAAACTTTGGAGATGGAATAGTTGGTGGAAGAGTGAAGAGTGAGAAGAGCAAAACAAGAACGAGTGTTCCTATTTGCTTCAACTCATTTCTTGCTTTTGAGCTTCTGCTTCAGCATTTGCAATACCAGGTTCTCCCACATGAGCGAGGAATCTCTTTTGGGAGCGACTACAGTGCCATCGCAGCTTTCCTTGCCGGACTGCCACTGGGGTTTGAGATGGAAGCGGAAAATTCCTTTTTGCTTCATCTGCAGTTTGACAAAATATGACAATTTGTCACAAATTTCTTCTAGGTGATGTCAGAATCACGGTGAAAGTCAACCAACCAATACATGGACACTGAATGACTTCGGTTGGCATGTGTGTTGGACTTCAAGCAAGATCTTACATTTATGCTCTCGAGAGGCTGCAGGATTGTTCCTGGGTGTGCAATGGTGGACGGCATTTGAAGAAATTGAAGATCCACTAAAATAGCCAATGCATCTTTGCTTTCACGATTGAAAGAACAGCTAAAACATGCTAAGACCCTGTAAAGGGACACAGGTTTCGCTGTTTGGGCCTCAACAATATCCCATTAATCATCTTAATGTTCTTGGTGTTGCACATTGTCGCTTATGGTATGCTTATGGTTAATGTAGTTTGAATATGTTTGAACGTCAATTTGTGTATACTGTATGTGTGTTGCGTTGATGTTCGCTGTACAAGAGGAGCTTACAAAGCGGCCCGGTGCCATTGGAGTGTGGAACTCAGCTCGTCACAGAGTGATGCACGGTCAAAACATAGGAGGATAGGCATACCAATAGGCTGTGCAGTTTGATAATTAGTAAGCAGATTGAATAGGGTTGAACTAGATTGAGTTGATGGATGGAATAGATATGGATATTGTGGGTATATATAAATTGGACCCAGCCCCCAACAGTGACGAATGAGTTGAATGATGAGTCTGAGTCGATGTTGAGTGAATTTAGATGAATTTGGACACATGAAAGAAAGCCTTTTACAAAATATCTTTACTAGATTTACTGCCATTCCATGCCATTCCTGTCTGCCGACAGTACAGATTACTACACATTCTTGCATTTTTGTCGCATTGGTGTCAGGCAATTCTCGCATGTTTTGGTTGCCTGAGGATGCAGCTACTCATGATATCACCGGTCTCTTGGCTCATGATCTAGCTGTTTGGAAGCCGTCCCGCATTTCTCTGACGGTGTTTTCATTTTTATCATTGCTGTACTCAACTCATCATTACTCATTGATTAAGCACAAGCACTACTCACTGATTTGTGCTACGGTACCGCGCTGAGGTTTGCTGAAGCATGCTTTTTTCAATCATGACGATCCGCACTCGATTTGGGTAAACACCTTCAACGAGGTTTGGACGAAAGTGTTGCGAATATCTGTGAGTGGCATGTCATGAATCTTGATAGCGCCTGGCGGACCAGATACTCTTAAAACCTTTGGCCCTGGGCAACACTAGCAAGTGCCCTGTGACCAAGGCCACGCTATTCGCGCAGTTATCTTCTTGTTCATGTTTGTTTCATGCGGTTCATATCGGTTCATGTTTGTTTTGCCATTTCGAGTCACATAGATAATATAGACTTCAGGTACATGGCATCAGACGAGGGGAGCCTGCAACGTATTCTTCGAAACAACCCGCATTTACAGAGAGAGGACCGTTCCTTTGCAAGACCCAGCATACATCAGCATACCAGGGAGAGGATGAGAGAGTATGAGAGCAGTTTTTGATAGTTTTTGATTTGATGATGTCAGGATTTTGTTGTGCCTCCAATAGATCGTCCCAGAGCTTTTGTTATGCCGCCTGCTTAGAGTCAGACAACTTGGCACCAAGTCAGACGCATGCAAAGACGGGAGCCAGGTTTGTAGACTGCTGGACCTAGCGTCTTTTGCATTTTAAGCTCTGTTGAGGCTTGGTGTTTTGCTTGCTCCTCTTGGACATGAGTCTGAAGACAACACAGTTGTGTGGGGAGCACAGATTGCAACTTCAGTCGACTTCAGTGGCAAGGATGTTTGAAGGTACGTAGCAGATCCATGCAAATCCATGCATACATTGTATATCATTGTATAGCAGACTTGCAGTATCTTGCTGTAAACTTGGAATTCATTTGGATGAATTTGGATATATTTGATATGGATTTGAGATATTTTGTTATGGATTTGGCAAAGTTGGAAGCAAAGGTCGTTGCAGATGTCACCAGACTTTTCTGGGTCTCCCTTCTATTCCGGTGGCAAGATTCTCAGCTGGCAGAGTAGTAACTGAGTATTATGTGGACTCACAAACTCATGTAGTAATTGTAGTAACACAAATACATTGACTACATATAACTACATTATAGAAGATATAGAAGTAAATATTTGATGATCAAATATTATAAATACGGTGAAATTTCATGTGTCAATCCATGTCTTTCACCGAGGTCATGGCCACATCAACTACGACGAGGAATCAACCAATTGGTTTGCGAAAGCAGACATCCCAGCCGTGAAGCTGGCCGCAGGCTGAGAGATGTGTCATGCGTCTGTCCAAGCCGTACAAATGGTACAATGCCATACCACTGTTGAGACCAACATTTGACCTGCCAAATCGGCCAAATCTCCAATTTTCCGAGGTCGTTGGCGGTGGCATGGTGGAGACCTTTGCTTTGGGCGGCGATGCTCCGTATGAGGGCCAGTCTGGAGGAGAAAAGCGACTGTCGCTGTCATGAAAGGATGATGTGAGGGCGATGTGAGTGTGCACTTGGACGGGATACGACACAAGCCTCATCAAACCACCAAAACATGCCATGTGGCTTTTCAGGACACGGGGTAAAGATGCCATCTCCTTCAGAGCCCTTCAGTTTGGCCAAGGCCAAGCAGAGCACGAGACACCACGACACTGACACTAACATGGTCATCGGTCTTGGCTATTGCGGCCCTGTACCTCACTAGGACCCATTACCATCATCTACCATCATCTACCATCATCTAGCATCATCTACCATCACTACAACCCCTATGCCTTACATCCCTCACATCCCTTATCCTACCATATAAATCCATATAACATATTACAACATCCAGCGGGTTATCCAGTTACCGAACCAGGCCATCCCCAAAACCATCCCCTGCTCCAGGCCATTGGAGTCAGCAGCGCGGCCTTCACTGCGATGATCTCCCAAGCCCTGAACAAATTTGGTGGCCAGTCCATGCAGGCCGAATCCCAAAGATTCCCGAAGATTCCTTGGAGTATCATGGATTAATATGGATTATCATGGATTCATAAAGTCATAAGCTATATAAAGCTATCATAACATATCATAACCTTGAGAATTCCATGAGGTGTGGATGTGGATCCCTATGGATTCATATTAAACAGATTTTCTGGGCTGAATCCGATGGTCAACCCAGAATGTGCTTTGACATGCCCGGAGAAATGAGGCACTGATTCCTGTCACGACAATGTGGCCAATCACCTCCAGAAGAGTTCCTGCCCCAAAGGCCGCTTTTAAAAAGAGTGTCACTCTTGTAGCCAGAGGAAAAGCATGAAAATGCATCGTTTTCCCATGTTTTCCCTTTGGCAAGTCCAGAATGACATTGTCAAATATTTTGTCACATTGTGTCACATGTCACATTGTGTCACTTCGGTGTCTCGAGCAGGCTGCTGCAAAGTACAAGATCGGAGACGGAGGACACATGGACAACTCTGGTTTGTTGCCAATTCTCCAGCGAAAGGCCATGTTGTTCTCATGTTGTTCTTTTGGAAAGCTGTACAGTAGTGACTTGTGCTGAAGGATTTGAACTGTTTTGATGTGTAAATTATGTCGTTCGTGTTCACAAACAAGCTCAGGATGTTCACTCTTGTGGCATTTCCAGCAGGTTCCCCAAGTGGTGATGTTTGTCAACACAGACGTGCCAATCAGCCTGAAGTCGGACAGTTCATTGGTTTGGTGCTGGTGAAGTCGAATGAACTCAATGGATCTCAATGGCACTGTTTGGCTCGGGCTGCACTGCAGGACTTTTGTGGCTCCAAGCGACTGATTTCTCCTGACCTTCAAGGTGCAGTCATGATCTTAGCATCTTAGCATTCTTAGCATTCTTAGCATCAAAAGATAGCAAAAGGATGCAAAAAGATCAAGAGGTACAGTATCAACTGCAGTATCAATAGATGTGCTTGAGATCTTGTAGTCTTCTCGGTTAGCATCCTGTATTTGACACATTTTGACACCAGACCCTTCTGCACCAAAGAGATACAGACAAAGTCAAACAAATGATGCGCAACACAACTCAGGCAGCCTGGTATTTTGTGGACAAGTTTGGATTGGCTTCCCACATTGCAGGGCAGTTTCAGATGCATAACCAGGCGACGGCAGAATAACATGGGATGCACAGGACATTGGCCGAGAAAGTGCAGAGTTCTGGACTTCTTCTGTCATTTCTGTTGCAGGTTTTCCATTATGCAGATCTCCAGCCGATTCTTTGCGACCTTCAAACCCACAGGCATAGATGCAGTTCTGGTAGCAGATTCTGTGGAAATTCTGTGGAAATTCATGCCATAAATTTGCTTTGACGATGATGTCGCCTGATTCAGAATCCTGGCGCTATCGAGGCGTGCTGGAAGGCCGGCTGCCTCGCTCAGAAAGCTGGAAGTCTTGAAGAATAGCTGGCCGCCTTCTCAGATGTGTCGTGTTATTGAATGGCAAATGTTTGGTAAACAAGGTACACAAATTCATACACTATCAATACAATATCATACAATATCCAATATCGAACATTTATCGAATCTAGTATGGTCTGCAATTTTCAGAATTCCCTTCATGCTATTTGCAGAAGAATCCCATGCAATATGTTCATTCTTGTTTGCCTTCTTTCCCTCGTGTGACGTCAGGTGGGGTATTGAAGGAGGCAGTCTTTGCTTGGCTTCGTGTTGCTCATTGTTGCTCAACATGTTGTAGTTTGCGCTTGGAGAGGTTGGAGTGTCCAGCTGCTCGTCATATATTTGGACAAAAGCCAAGTCTTTGAGGCTGGTTCGCGGCCACAGACATGAAAAGGATCGAAAAGGGGCATGAATTTGGACGAGTACTATGTACTAAGTAAACTTCATATATATATAATTTAAATAATGGTTAAATGAATTTCATCTGAATCTATTTGCATCTTTTGAGCCACCATGCCACTCTCTTGGCCAGAACGAGCTTCCAGCAGACACGCAGAAGGCTGGGTTCTGAATGGAGCTTTTGCTGACAACGACAAGGACAATCACCAAAACTTGAGCAACACTTTAAAAGATTTTAAACCGGCTCTGAAAGTGTTCCTTCATTAGAACCTTCAAAGATGGTCAAACTTTGCTTCCACTTCTTTGCCCGGCTTGCTTTGGGAAGCACAGACCTTCAACTCTCCAGTGCAGAAACTAAGGAGATAAAAGCTGGCAAGGACGGAATGTTCGCAACTAGACTCAAAACATGTTTTCGCCCTGCAGTTCTCAAGCCAATTTACTGACATTGTTGTGTCCTTTCGCTGATCCAGCCACGCTGAAAGTCTCTTTTCGATGCTAAGTTAGCTAAGGCCAATTATCCGCATTTCCCTCTAATGAGTCAGAATCCGGGGTCTCTGACATCTTTCACGAGTGCGCAGGCCTGGTAGATGGTACCTGGTTGATGGTGCTTTCCCAGTGTTCAACACAAGACTCCGGCAAAAAAAAACAAATCGTCAGACAACAGAGAGACGTTGAACAGTTTATCCCATCGCGTCTCTCGGTGACTTTGGTCCTTCTTATATTTCTTAGGCAGGGACTGGATTTCTTTTCCGATCTTCAAGTGTTGGGGTTGACAGCAGACGTGCGAGGTCAACTTGCTGTCTGCTCAAGTGGAGCCTCGCGGATGCAGTTTGAGCATGTTTGAGCACTGTGGAAGTTTGAAGAGTGAACATGACAGAACATGATCAGATAGTCACACAGCACATGTTTTACATTGTTTTACTGCGCTTTTACCATGTTTTACTTCCAGCTGCTGGAGTTCGCACCGTCAGAACCTGACAGCCAAAAACATGTCAAAGCTAAGGTATTCGGTTCGGCAGCACGAAGGATTGCTGAGGGAAGTTCTGCAAGGCGCTTTGCTCAATTCAGAAGAACATACAAGACATTGACATACTCTTTGATACTCTTTGATAATTTGTGCATACTGTATCATACTTGGCATTCCGTACTGATTTATCTACTGTAGCAAAGCAATTCACAAAGATAGCCAGATACTGTAGCAAAAAAAATAAAGAGGAAGCCAAGAGGAAGGCAAGAGGAAGGGAGCTAGGGAGCTAGGGAGCTAGGCTTGGACTCCCATTGGACTCTCTGCATCTCTCTGCTATTTCGATCTATTTCGATCGATCTATGTTGCATTTTTTTGTTTTTCCCTGAAAATGTCCTTAGATTCTTTTGGATTCTCTTGGGGGCAGGGCCGAGGTGGCACCGTGGAAGCTTGAGCTTCCAACTGATTTGGCGTTCCCAGGTTTTTTCCAAAGCTCCGGTGTTCCGGAGGTTCCGGAGGTTGAAGAGCTCAACTGAACACTTTCCAAGATTTCATCTCTCATCATGTCTCCAAGGCGCCAAAGGCACCAAAGGTCTCGAAAAGTTCAGGTTCTTTTCAAAGCTCCTCGTTTCATCTCGTTTCCGAACCTCGTTTCCAGATGTCTCAAACTTTCACCAAAAACTAGGCAGCGGTCCAAGGTTCAGGTGAGACCCTGAACCAATTCGCAAGCAAATTTACAAAGTAGAACATAACAATGTAGCATAATGATGCATAATGTAGCGTTGTGTTTCTGGCTAGTGGCACCAGTTCTTGTTGGGACGCTAGCATTGTCTAATTGCGCCTGAACTAAACAAAATGGACGCAAGATCATTAGAGGTAAACAAAAATCGGAAAGCTGAACACAAGCTCGAAAAATGGAACAAAGTGGGGAGAACACAGATGAGAACGATTGTCTTCATTGTCTTTGAACATGCTCACGTTTTGTCACGTCTTTTTGTTTCTTCATGTTTCTTCCACTTTGCTTTCTTGATTTCTTCCCGCTGTTCATTTGTTAGTCACCGGCTTTCCAGACTTGATGTGTGTTTTATGTGCTCTAATGTCTCTTCTTCTTCTTCTTCTTCTTCCTGAGCCGTTTTTGCCACATTGTTGCTGCCCTTGGTAGTGGTTGCAAAGCTGGGTTCATCGATTGCCAATTTGCACGCATCACACCACTGCATTCTATGGTGCTGATGCAGTTTTGCTTGTCCTTTTGAAGGCATTCCACACAATCCATCTGCACCGGAAAAGAGTGCTGGGCCTGGACCTCATGAAGGAACCTCATGGGCAGATGAAATGGAGCCGGAGCCATACTTTTGGAGAGTAAAAGCTGGTAGCTGCATGTGTGCCATTTGATGCCCCATCCCCAGATTGCTCATCATCTGATCCCAGTCACTTGTTCATTTTCTCTTGAGGTTTGAAGATTTGAATCCCAATGAAAGAAGAGAAGGCGGTTCTGCTTTGTAGGAGAACTTCATGCTTACGCCTTTGCGTTCACTTTCCGCTTCAGCAATTTCGAAGCTGACCCATAGGTGCATATAATTCATATAATATATGTACACAACTTTCGGAAATGTTGCAAGACGTGTGTGTGTGTGTGTTTTTTGGTGTTGTATTCTGTTGTATTGTTGTGTTCTGTCATCCAGGCTCCTCAGAGCAGGCTGCCATGGCTGGTTGGGAAGGTGCCCGGTGAGCTCTTCGAGATTAGTGCCTCAAGCAGGTGCTGCCAGAGGCAAATAGCTTGGAGACATTTGGAGACTACGATTCACTGCCGATATTTCGACAGGAGCCATAGATGACTTGGGACAATTTTCATATCTTGAGATTACTTGCTACGAGATTGCTACATCAGTTTGGAGCGCTCTATGCAGCTGCTCCGGTGCAAAGTTTTGCGATGCAGCTGCGACTTCATGGCTTCACAAAATGAAGCTCACATTTTACATATTGGATTGCGGCTGGTTGTTCTGTACAGATGGGACTCCGTTTTCTATTGGAGAAAGACGTGAAAGAAGTGTTTGGGCTGCTTGCGACATTCTAAACATGAATCATTGGCAATAGTTGTTTTGAAGATGTTTGAAGTCTTCATTTTGGAAGCAGGGTTCTCGGATGTTCTCGATGTTCTCGATGTTCTCGGTTTCCTGGCGCAGAGGGATCCAAGCTGAAGAGTCACTCTTTTAAGGTTTGCCATCAGTGCTTGGGCAGGCACTGCATTTCACACTCATTGTGCATTTCAACTAATACTAGAACTATCACAGAGTTGATATGTTGTGCCGCGTTGTGCAGGGCTTCATTTGATCGTGCTTGATGCTCAGATTCCAAGAAACAATCCTTGCATGGTTATCGTTGCTTTTGGATCTTCTTCTTTCGGTTTTGCTATGCTCGGTTTCTCTATGTCTCTCTCTTTCGATCTTTCTGCTATTTGAGCTCAAAGAAAAGTTCCATAGTTGGAACGGGCTCGGAGCCATGGCAGAGCTTGTCCGAAGCCTCAGTACAAAGCTACAAAGTATGTAGAAAGCATGGATGGATCTTGATGGATCTTGATGGATTTTGGTTCTTCCATGCAGTTCCATGTTCTTCCTCCTCGCCAACCTCTCCTGGTTTTTTAAGGCTTTTGTGAATCCTGCGCTTCGTGGCGTCAACCAGGCAACAAGAGCTCAGGCACATCAGACATGTTGATCACAGAACAGGGGCCTTCACAGAGTTTGCAATCGAAAAATTGCAGTGCGCATCGCTTTCAGTTTAAAAAATTTACAATCAGTTCTGCAATCAGTCCATCCAATGTGACTTGCACCGCAGGCATCAAGCGCTTTGCCCGTACAAGGTTTGCTCCGCTAGCTCTTTGAGTTAAGAGTGTCAGTAGAGTTGCAAGACTTTCAAAGGGGAGGAAAACAGAAGAAGTCAGCACAAGACCCACAGGACATAAGTCCATGAAAGGAGACAAATGTCTTTGAACCCATTTGAAATTTGAAAAGTCGGATTGATAGTCTTTGTAGTCTTTGCTGGATGCTTGACGCATGGCACGGCAGCACTGTTTGGCGAAGTATATGCGACAGGTGAAGCTCAGTGGCAGCCGTGTGCACTTGCCACCGGTTCTGCCAAGATCTTGGCCTGTGGCCTGTGCTACAGTGAGTCAAACAGAGTCAAACAGAGTCCAACATGAACAGTTCCTACTTGGTCCTACTTCACGTCTCAGAAGACTGGCTACCGTGGTCGAGGTGTTTGTGGCTGGTGTTCTTGGAGCAACAGCGGCAGCACGATCAAGGACAGCTTTTAAATACCGGGGGTTTATTGGCGGAGACAGAAAGATTAGCAGCTTTATATAACTTTTATATAGTTTTATAGATCTTTATATATATAGTATTTCAAATTATTTCAATACGCTTTCTTGGGTTCATGCGCTTCTACCTGGAAAACTTGGCATTGGAAGGGACACAGATTTGCACCCAAGGAAAAGTACACCTAAATATACTAAATGAAGTGGCCCCCAGAAACTTTTGGGGAACAATCACGAAAGTCAGCCGCTAGGCTAGGCGAAGTTCCTTTTGCGAACAAAGTGAGTTATAGGGGGTCTGGGGGTAGAGCGTGCCAGGTGACAAAATCACGGAATTAGGTGCAGTGGGAGGGGTGTAAATTGGAGCTTTTTGAGGGTTATGTACCAGGTGGCAATTGGGTGACGGTGTGGTATCGATTCCCCCCTGGTCCATCCTCCGAGGTGCATTTGGGGAGACCGGAATGGAAGGGTAAAATTATGGAGAAGTCGAGTAAAACAATGGAAAAATCGAGCAAAACCCTAGAAAAATTGAGCAAAACCATGGAAAATTGAGTAAAACCACTGAAAAATTCAATAAAACCATGGAAGAATTGAGTAAAAACGTGGAAAAATCTAGTAAAACCATGGAGTGAAACGTTGGGAAAATCGCCGAAAATGGTCTGCCGTCGGAGGTGCATTTGGGGAGGCGTTGGACACACTGGAATCGAAGGGAGTGCTTAAGCAGCTTCTGTCAGTAGTTGGGCTTGTTCTTGTCGACTTGTATTTGTTGGGCTCCGATGTGAGGAAAAGGCATTGCTTGATGGTCCGTCCTCGGAGGTGCATTTGGGGAGGCGATAGAGAGACTGGAATCGAAGGGAGTCAGAGGAAAAGGCATTGCTTAATGGTCACAAGGATTGGGAGCAACTTCTGCCAGTAGTTGAGTTCCGATGTCGGACCATCATGGTCGTAAGGATTCGAAGCAACTTCTGTCAGTTACGATGCTTTGGGAAAGACTGGAATAGAAGGGAGTCAGAGGGAAAGGCATTGCTTGGAAAGGTTGCGGAAGGATGTGGATGAGATTGTTCTCGTCGACTTGTATTTGTTGGG
>Ga0126342_10019605_pt1 | contig 11464 bp, 9 predicted proteins | sample Cyp1metagenome_FD_92528 | JGI IMG/M metagenome (GOLD analysis project Ga0126342, IMG submission 92528) | Coral microbial communities from Lord Howe Island, Old Settlement Bay, Australia - Cyphastrea 1 metagenome | ecosystem: Host-associated > Invertebrates > Cnidaria > Coral ... | reverse complement strand
TCCTGGGAACTTTTTCCTGGGAACCTCTTCCTGGGAACCTTTGCGAACCTTGCTGGGGGACCTTGCTTGGGAACCTCTTCCTGGGAACCTCTTCCTGGGAACCTTTGCGCCCCTTGCTGGGGGACCTTGCTTGGGGACCTTGCTTGGGAACCTTGCTTGGGAACCTTGCTTGGGAACCTTGCTTGGGAACCTCTTCCTGGGAACCTGGGAACTTTGGGAATCCGGATTTTGGCGGCTCCGACCTGCTCCGGGACCTTTACTCTGGCTGAAGACCCCAAGCTTACGGTGTTTGGGGAAAAGTGCAAAAACTGGGTGTTATATCATAGAAATTAAAAAAGGGTCACAACTGGCAGTTGTGTGTGTTTTTTTTACAAACCTCTTATCATCTTGTTATCATCATGTGTGGTGAGGGTCTTGATGGGTCTTGTGAGGTCGTTCTAATTTCCCCAGAAAGACACCAGAAGTACCACGGTACATCAGCCCCTCAAAAATGAAGAGATCTTTGGTTGTAAGAAACATGGGGATTGGAATCACAAGGATGGGAGACGTGTGGTAACACATATCATCCAACAGCTGGGAAGGACATGCGACTTCTGATGGGATGGTTTTGACCAGCTTTGGGGAAGTGAACGGAGACAAGAAACATCAAGAAGCATAGTGTATTAATATGTTCATGTTTTACTAATCTATTCATATTATATCATTGATTATTAATTATATGAATTAATTCTATTAGTTTTTATATTAATTCTATAGCAGTTTGAATGGGACAAAATGATGATACAGCACGGGATGCTTTTTCGTGGTGGTGTATCCCAATGCGCTCAAGTTCCGTCAGGGACTAAGCTCATGAAGTGGAGAATTTGGAGAAAATATTTGGACGAGTTTTTTGTAGCACCGCTTTGTTCGATTTTCTTCCTGAAGACCTATCTAGTTACCAAAAAGGCAATCCTTCTACCATACAGTTTTTTCTCATTCTCTGGCTGTCCTCATGACAGCACCGCTGTCAAAGGTTTCAATGGTTTACCCTCGAGTAAATCCAACCTGGCAATCGTTTGTAGCTGATGTTAGGAGGACTCTGGATTTTACAGCCATGTGCAAAAAAACCCACCATCATGTGGCCTGCATTCTATTCTCTAAACACTGAGATCTTCCTGCTTGATATAGTCCATATGTGTCAATATCCTGTTTCGAAACGGCTGCCTGCGCAATCACGTGATGTGCCACATCCACAATTCTTAGGGGGATTCATGGGAGTTCATGGCTGCCATAAGTGACTGAGAAAACCAGCGGGATGGATAGTTTTGGCTGTAAGACCTATTTGTTTGCTATAAATGGGGGGGGGGTATTCAGCTAACTAGCTAAACATATCTAAACATGTTTTTTCTGTCCAGTATCTAAGGTTAGCCCTGTACACACCTTGTGTTTAGAGAGCCAACAACCCAAGAAAAGATGCAAACAACGTGAACCGTTTACCACTGTTTTGGATTTGGATCTGGCATTTCTTTTGTTGTGGGGGTTACTATTTTAGCTATGAACGGGGTATAAACTAGCCATACTGCTAACTAAGTACTAATCTTTTGCAGGGTATGTATGGGTGATCAGCGGGGTCAACATTGATTTCGCCCAATGGAATTCTTTCTCGTTATTGTGGATGCTCGACCAAGAAACATGGAGATGTTTCACAAAATGCAACAGCACATGGTGAGTTGCTCCATTTCTTCGTAGGTCAAGTCCCTCCATTTCTTCTGGCAACATCAAATTCCAACATTTCTTCGTTGCTGAAATTTTATCACCATCCTAATAAATTCCTCAATAGATCTCAATAGCCTCCATCCGAGATCAATAATCCAACCAATCAAGCAGCTAACTCCCAACTTTCAAAACCAACCAAGCTGATGTTGGGTATAACTTAAGAATTGCCAAGGTGTTTGCCCCGTTCTACTGGTTGGTTAGTAAAGATTCCTGTTAGCTAAGTATGGGTTGTGTATTGGTTATGTCATAATCCCCACCCAATAGGACAGGTATTATTGGGTAATACCAGCCAAATTAATACCTCATCAACACTTAGGTTACCCTCCGGTAAGTTAACATAGCTATGGGAAATGGCCCAATGAAGAGTTGAATGATATGCCCAAATCATGTACTATCATGTAATATGTCCGTGATTTTCCACAGTATCATCAGTATCCCAGGTCCCTGCCATAGCTGCCATAGCTATGATAAAATACCAGAGGTTATCATTTGAATGGGTCACATCCATGCAACATCCAACGTAAAAATGATGCCCAGTCGTCACAATGGCCATTGGTGTTTCAAAAAATGGAGTGGATACCCAGTACCATGGGCTGAAAAAAACTGAAATGGTCTAATGACTTGGATGATTTCCGGGGTACCCCTGATTGATGGAAACCTCCATATTGATGGCTCAACATGTCACCCTTCAGGCGGCTTCACAATTTCCAAGCTGCAGTCACCCAGCCATTGCTGTCTGGCGCTTTCGAAGCGCTGCTGCCCCGCCACCAGGGCCTTCCCACTATTTGCATCAACATTTTCACCAGGAAAAAATTGACTTCATTGGATTTCATGAAGATGACTGAGAACATGTTGATTTTTCGAATCTCATCAGAATACATCAACATGACATAACATGACTTTGTATCAAAATGACTCCACTCGGGGGAACGGTGTCTTGACTTACCCATGTCTCATGGCAAAATGCCAGACTCCACCCCATGGACTAACCCGGCTCAATCCCTGCTCACTAAAACAGAACAAATAGATACAAATATTCAAATAGTTCAACCTATTATAGTATATATATATACTGGTTGGTGGTATACCTACCCCTCTGAAAAAATGATGGAGTTCGTCAGTTGGGATGATGACATTCCCAATATATGGAAAAATTAAAAAATGTTCCAAACCACCAACCAGTAATGATCCTTTGCTGACCTGCTCAGCCCCACAGTTTCCATATATGATGGAAAATAAAAGTAATGTTTGAAACCACTTATATATATATTATATTATAATCATCAAAGCAAACTGGCAACTTTTGGGGCTTTTGGGGCCAAGTTCGGGGAGCTGTTGAGTTGTGCTGTTGGACGTCAAGGCCGTCTGATGAAGCCCCGAAATGAACTTCTTAGGCTTTCCGGGGAGAGATAGCCTAACATATATATATATATATCTCATGTGTATTTACAACTATATCATGTATATATAATGTGTATCTATATATATATATATTTACACCTTTATTATATATAAATATATATATGATAGTTGTGTTTGTGTATTCTTATTCTTTACGTCATATTTGACAGAAAAAATGGACGGCGCCCGGGGCCTCGCCACAGGTGCCACCGGCAGTTGCTGCGACCTTTTGACTCGCAGACTCTTCGGCTCGTGGATCACGCACCTCAAATAGCCCAAAGGCTGCCCGATTCACGGATTTTTCCATCGAAACCAGGGGGTTCTTCCTTCATAATCTTCATATATTCAATGTTTAAGCTGTAAGTTCTCCTTTCAAGGAATTCTATAAAGTCGGCTTGGAAGGGGTGGAATGGCTGAAAACAAAAAAACAGCATTTCAATTTCACGTGAAATATGGGGATATGTAGGTGGACATGCCATACATTCATCCACATCCAATACGTTCGCTATATCTGCTAACCTGTTGACAGTTCTTCCGTTAACAACGATCCTTTCAGTAAAACCATTGGGTCCCCCATGTTACCTCTAGTGGATATGGCCTGCCAACCACAGGATTCCCCAGCCATCGAAATGACACCACCTTGAGCGACAACTCTAACAGGTACCATATTTAATCTTGGAGGACTTTATACAAAATGTATGTATGTATGTATGTATGTCTGTCTGTCTGTATGTATGTATGTATGTATGTGTGTATGTGTGTATGTGTGTATGTGTGTATGTGTGTATGTGTGTATGCGTGTATGCGTGTATGCGTGTATGCGTGTATGCGTGTATGCGTGTATGTGTGTGTCTGTGTGTCTGTGTGTCTGTGTGTATGTGTGTATGTGTGTGTATGTATGTCTGTATGTATGTATCTATCTATCTATCTATGTATCTATGTATCTATGTATCTATGTATGTATCTATGTGTGTATGTATCTATGTATCTATGTATCTATGTATCTATATATCTATGTACGTACGTACGTACGTACGTATGTATGTATGTATGTATCTATGTATCTATCTATCTATCTATCTATCTATGTATGTATCTATGTATGTATCTATCTATCCATCTATCTATGTATCTATGTATCTATGCATTTTTTTGTATCTATGTATCTATGTATCCATCTATCTATGTATCTATGTATCTATGCATTTTTTGTATCTATGCATCCATCTATCTATGTATATTACATAATTACATACCACAAAAATAGAAAAATAATTATATATATATATATAAACAACATAGAAGATGCAAAATTGGTGGTGTAAAAAAGACAAACCAAATAGAAGATTGTCCTTGTCGCAAAGGGTCCTCTAAGAGCCTTTGTCGAGGGTTATTTAGTGTCCATGTTTATCAATTTTTAGGTTTTAACTCACACACCTTCTGATATGCCAGGGCACTGAAACGCTGGTATTTGCAGTGTTTTCACATTTCCAGATCGAATAGAAGATATTAGAAAAAATCAAATCCGCAAAGAGGTCCTCCCCGGGAGGAGGACCATCTGCGACGGGTCCTTTTTTGGACTTCTTCTGAAAAAAACGCAAGAAACATCGTTTCTTTTTGGCTTTTTTTTGGGTGTGATGTTGGTCACAAACCAGGTTGAAAAAAACCAATCAAATAGATGATATTGGTGTACAAACTGACCGACCAAATAGAAGATATTCAATAATTAATTGAAAGTTAATTCCGGTGAATATCTTCCATTTGGTTGGTTTTTTGAAACCCTGGTTTTTGACCAACATCACCTCCCCAGGCCCAGGCACCAAAAAAACTCAAGGATTTGCTCGATGTTTGGCAAACAAAGTCGAAAAAACCAGTCCATTTCAGGTGCCCTCCCCTTTCTTTGCGACTCAGACTTACCTGTTCTCTCTGTCACTCACAAACGTCCTCCTACCGCCTACCTGCTGCGACCTACCTACCACCATCTCTCTCTTCCGCCACCTACCTGCCACTACCTCTACCTACCACTACCCACCTGCAACTACCTGCCACATCCTCCCACTACCTTACCTGCCAATTTCTTCCACTCTCTACCTGCCACTACCTGCCAGTCTCTGCCTGCCACTGCACTACCTGCCACTACCTGCCGCTACCTGCCATTGCCTGCCACTATCTGTTACTACTTGACTACCAGCTACTACGTCTAATTGATATGTGCTATTCGATCGTGAAAATGTGAAAACACTCTAAATATCAGTCTTCCAGAGCCTTGGCATATCAGACCAGGATACCAAATAGCCCTGAAAATAACATTTTCTATGTTGTTTTGGCTGCGGATAACACCCCGACCGGACAAATAGAAGATCAAATCAAATAGAAGATGGGGGTCAAAAATTACCGATCACATAGAAGTCACCAAAAGTGGATCCGCAGCAAGGTCCTCCAAATGGGCTCCAAAATCCTTTCCGACCCTGGTTTTGGTACTATTTTGACATAGTATCTTCTATTTGATTCTTGAAAAAACGGCTTTCAAAAAACCAACCACATAGTATATGGGGTATAAAAATGGTAGCTTAATATCTTATATTTTTGAGGTATGTATGTATGTATCTATGTATCTATGTATCCATGTATCTATGTATCGTATTGTATTCTATTCTATTGTATTGTACTGTATTGTTTGCATACATAATTATATTATATATTTCATTATATTGTATTCTACTTAAAGAGACAACTATTCCACTTCAATCATCCCCATGATCTCCGATTTTGTCGCTCCCTTGAATCCGCGGCACTGCCAGCCCTGCAAGTGGCCATCTACCGCCCAAGGTCACCACCGCTACAGCAGCAAGCGCAAGGCAAGCCACAGGCGGCCGGGGCCGCCGTGGTAAGCGAGGGCAGTCCATGGCAAAATCGGCCCTCAAAAATTCAGCAGCTGAGCCAGACAGCGAGGTGAGGATTTTTGTCGAATGCACGGCAGGTGGGTTGGAGGAATTGAAAAACACTGGGACTACAAATTGAAAACTGAATTCTTAGATTCTTAGGTTTGTCTAAACCTGCACCAACTAGAAGCCAACATCGAATCTGATCAAAATCCGTCTGAGTTAAAGATTCACCAAGCGATTTGGGTTCACTCTGGTTAGCTCCTGAAATTCAGCGGCTGGAACTTGAAACATCTTGAAACATTGCTTCCAAAGGATATTGTTTTGCTGATTCATGGACTCGGTGATTTTTATTGATTTTTGGGGTTCCATCTTGAGTTAGTTTAAGGGGTGTCCAGTCGGCCAGGCCTGTAGTGTTGGCAAATCACTTGGTTTTTGATAGAGAACATTATTTGTAACATATTTTTAGAAATGCTTATCAAAAGATATTCTCGTTGCCGGTATAGACTCTCAGAGGGATAGAGGCTACACGTTGGGTGACCCACATCCATTGATCACAGCACAGGTACACCACACTCCCAGATGGCTGTTTAGCCCCATGGCGATATCTACGTTTAACCAACGGCAACATCAAGCAAATCAGAGAAATTCACATGGTTGAACTTGGTTATATATATATATAGAATTTCTGTGAGATAGTTATATATATATATAGAGTCAACCAAAATTGATCTATAAAATCCCCAAATCCCATAAAAATCATTGGGATTTTTACTCACCCAAAATTCTATGGCCGCCCGCATTACGAACTGAAAAATCCATCCTCCGAGAGTCCCATCTTTTTTGGACCAGGTCCCCAGGTGTCGCTGGTCACCATTCGTCACCTGTGTCCCCATGCGGAACAGTGGAAACATGTGGAAACACAGGATGTGACACGGATGATATTCCCATATATTCCCTGCATATTTCCTATGGTCTCCTATGGTTTCCTATGGTTTCCTATGGTTTCCTATGGTTTCCTATGGTTTCCTCCCTCAGTATCTTTTTTTTTTGTGATCAATACTCTTGGTTCTCGGCGATAGCGGAGCTCCATTGGAGCCTTTCTGATCTTTGTGGTTATCCAAATGGGACAAGTGAAGTAACTACTTCGCCTCTTCCGGCGAGAGTTAGGCACACAGCCACACAGCAGTCCCTGTTGTGAAAACAGCTGTTCAAATCAACTCAAGACCATGGGCAGTAATGATATGGGGTCAAAGCCCGTGGGTTATCGGTCCTATCCAATTTCGGAGGTGACCATCCCAGCAACCAAAAAAATGTGGCTGTGAGTCTACATCATCCCAAATCTTGGTATGGTCAATGTAGATTAATATATCATTAATATTGGTATGGTATTAACTGATCATATACCCAAGAAATTCTAAAGCCAAGTGGGCATGGTTCATGGCAGTGAGTCTACCTCAAAAACACATGGCATTCTTTCGCTCGATACCGGACTCACCCCTGAGACATTCCCTGAGACGACTGAGTGACAAAGCCAAAGTGGTACATGATCATAGTAGATTTACAGCCTTGAAAACATCATGGACACGTTTTACAGATTACAGGAGCTAAGATTGGACCAGGTTTTTGCTTTGAAATTCTAATTTCCATATATTTCCATGGTGACCTTTTTATGGCCTTTAAGCGAACTTTCGACAGGGCCCAGCTCTCCATGTCATCAACGGCGTCGCCTGTTCCAAGGAAAACGCTGGTTGTCGCGCCACCAGGGCTTCGTGGCACCGCTCCTTTGGGTAGCCTCCAACACCTCCTGAGGAAATCCATGGAAATCCCATGGATCCATGATTGGGCTTCTATACATATATGATCATATATGTCTTATATATGCTTATATTATATTTTTTTTGGGGTAAATGTATATAGTATATACTATATATATAGTGTGTATGTATATGAAGTATCATGATAATGATAATACCCAGAAACAATAGTAACAATCAAGATGAATGAAATCACTCACTCTGTGAAAGGTGTAAATGGTATCACCTATAACAGTTTTGTTTCGATGGTTTCGAACATGTAAATAATTGTAAATATGTTTTGTTTTTGGATCTGGATCTGTGTGTTCAAGTTGGTCTAGAAATCGATTCATGGTGTGGTAAATTGCGAATCCACCAACGGTGATGGACAAAAGGGAATCAGTACTGATGATCCGCAGGGCTTCTGCTTGGGGTTCTGCTTAAAAAAACAGAGAACAAAAACGGGGATAGTATTAATCTGGGCAAATGATCTTAATCAGAAGACATAATCAGATCATTTTTTAGATCCAGAAGTGCTTGAAATGGGTTGATTCACCCCTTGGGTCTCATCCGATGACCGAATCATGAAACGAAACAAAACAAAGAACGAAAGAAGTCCCTAGCAAAAGCCTCCTCTATCTCAGAGTTTTCAATCATTTTCATAGTTTGTTCATCGTTTCTGACATTTTTTGGCCGACCTGCCCCCCCCGGCTTTCCGAAGATCCCCAGAGCCACAGACTTGCTGCGTGCCCAATTTTCTTGGCCAATCCTACCATCCTTTTTTAAACTGGTTCATGAATATTCCCATGGCAACCGATTTCCCATCCAAGCTTTGACCACGACCATCCCTTTGCAATGATCCGTCCACTTCTTACCCATTGATATTGGTATACATCTTCCATCTTTGTTGGTAAAATTCACCCTTGTTGCCATTATTATCCATCAAATTACTCCGCCAAAGATAAATTGCCCTGTACCCGACCCAAAATAAACAATTCCAGTCTTAAAGCATTTTTGCCCGATTACAAAATAAATGTCCAGAATTAGAGGTTGAAACATGTTGCGAAGACCATATGCAGTCTAAAATATGTGTCTGAAAATTGCGTATTGGCAGCCAGTGGATTTGCTTTTGTTCCCACCAGCTTCAGACAATTCCATAATTACTACCCTCGTTGGGCCTAAAATATAAATATCATAAATATCATACATGGGAAATTGGATGAAACTGGTATACCATAGTTCCACCATATTCGTTCCTTTATTGGGATGTCCACGGATGAAACTGGGTCCAACCAGGCCCAGGCCCCCGTTTTTTGACCCATTCGTCCTCTTTGTACTGCGGTGACGGATGCGATCTGAAAGCAACTCCTTTCCCTTGGCGGTGACTCCGGTGAATCGAGGATGAAACCACCACGGAACGATCCCAAAAAAGGATCGCGGCTTGGTGTCTTTTTGGGGACTTGGTGGTTGAGCCACCTACGAAAAATGATGGAGTGAAAGTCAGTTGGGATGATGACATCCCCAATTGATATGGAAAGTCATAAAAGCCATGTTCCAAACCACCAACCAGTTGGGGACTTGGTTGATTTCATTAAATGGGTTGGTTGATGTAGAACCTAGAACTACCTAGAACTTGTCACTCCTACGAATCCATCGTGCTGTTCAACCTTGGATAAAATGAAGAGGTGATTCTGAGGCTCAAATGATCTTTGGTTGGACAGCCATCCTCAAAGACACTCAGCAATTCCTACTTCCGGCTATTGTCACATGTCGTTCAGGAGCGCTCCTGAAATTTGACGTCCAAAGAAATTGCCCAAACGGCGAAACGACGTCGGGATATGGCACGATTTTTCTTGGATTTCACCCATTTGAACAAAAAAATCACGAGAAATTTCGACCGTGTCCACAAAAACCATGGGAAACGATTAGGGAAACTGAACCAAAACCGTTTTGGGATCCGAACACTGCACTCTCTCGCTGACAAACCAACGCCGGGCTTCCCCACGAAGAAGCTTCAGGGCGTTCCAGTAGATCCGTAGCGCAGTGCGCTGCGGTTGGAAACCAAAGTCCCACAACATCCGTAGGGAACCTGGTTTCTAGCCCATAGGATCCATGGTGCTGGTATATATGCTAACATAAAGGGGGTATATTGATGGGATCCATGGCACACCATATATAGCAGCACCATGGATCTGTCATGGGTAGGGTTGAATGCGCTTGGAAAACTATGGCACCCATGGAGATCCCCAAGTCCCATCACAGGTTTTGATGCACTTGGAGCATTGTGGAGCCATGTTTCACCATGTGGGAAAACCCATGAAAACCCCATAGGATTCGAATTTCTTTGGTTTCCACTTTCAGTGCACCGGTTTCCCCAAGATTTTGGTCCCCACCAAACCATGGATTCCATGGATCCAGAAATAGAAAAACCTCCCTGGCATGGAGTTGACGTATAGACTTGCCTACCCCGAAAAATGATGGAGTGAAAGTCAGTTGGGATGATTTTTCCATTCCCAAGATGATGGGAAAAATGTTCCAAAATGTTCCAAACCATCAATCAGATATTTCATTAACCATCATTAACCATTACTAACCACTATTAACCACTATTAACCATTATTAACCACCAATCAGTATAACATAAAGTAACTTACACGTGAAATCCCAATCTTTGGTGGCCAAGACCGGGCTGGGAAAAATCCACACCTGCATGCTCAGCACGAGCATGGGGAAAATTGCTGAGTTCCAACTTCAAGTGCGCCTTGAAAATCCTCAGTAATTCCAAGCCACCAACAGAAACCACCAGATGTTTTGTATTGTTTTGTGGTCGCATTGGGTCTTAGATTCAGTTTTACTATTCTGTTTCGTTGGATATTATGATATTATAGATCCTCAGGGTGTCTCGCAAACGGAGACTAACCGCTTCTCTTCATCAAGGTTGATCCACATACCAAACCCGAGGGGTCGGTACCATCTACTGGATGGAAAATCCACTGCTTCCACTCCAAACAACTCCAAATGTTTTTTCAGCCCGGAGAACTTGTGGACCCATTCCTTTCTGGTGAGCCCCATGTGAGATGTGGGTCCAGCTCAACAAATAGGCCAAATAGGCCAAATAGGACTTAGATCCTTAGAGAATATATGACAGTGTCAATCATGGAGGTGACCTTTTTTGCCTCGCTGGGCTGTTTCCCAACAAGAAAAAACACCCCGTAAGTCGATGCCCGCAGTTTCACCATGTGTCACCACCGAATTTTCGTCCTGCACCCCACAATTTCAACCGATACACTGTCTGGTTGGTGGTTTCAACCAACCCCTCTGAAAAATGATGGAGTGAGTTCGTCAGTTGGGATGATTTTTCCATTCCCAATTAATATGGAAAGTCATACAATCAAGCCATGTTCCAGTCCCCACCAAGCAAATATCTCATTAATCATTATTAATCATTATTAACCACTATTAACCATTATTAACCACTATTAACCATTATTAACCACTATTAACCATTATTAACCACTATTAACCATTATTAAAAATAATTAACCACTATTAACCATTATTAGCGATTATTAACCACTATTAACCACTATTAACCACTATTAACCATTATTAACCACTATTCACTATTAT
>Ga0126342_10019604_pt1 | contig 11464 bp, 7 predicted proteins | sample Cyp1metagenome_FD_92528 | JGI IMG/M metagenome (GOLD analysis project Ga0126342, IMG submission 92528) | Coral microbial communities from Lord Howe Island, Old Settlement Bay, Australia - Cyphastrea 1 metagenome | ecosystem: Host-associated > Invertebrates > Cnidaria > Coral ... | reverse complement strand
ATTGGCAGGGCTGCGTCAAGTGGCGACAAGGTGCAAATTCCGTGGCAGGCGTGGCAGTTTGTGAGATGTGCTGAAAATTGACGGAAGCCTCGCACGAAACATCGATTTTGAGGTAGCAAATTTAAAGAAAACTCGTGGGAAAACGTCGATTCTGAGGCTGCAAAGTGTCAAAATTGGAGGAAGTCGCGCACGAAATGCTTGTGTTGATGCTCCCACATGTCTAGAGTCTCTGGTTTTCCTGTGGCCTCGCCGTGTCTATGGGGGAAGCTGCAAAACATCTCCTTTTCGAAGGTTTCCAACTGTGAAAATTGGCGGACGTCTCGCACGAAATGTTCGCTTTGCTGCTCCCACGTGTCTCGTCTGGCTTCGCCGTGTCTATGGGGGAAGCTGCATAACCTCTCCTTTTCGTAGGCCTCCAACTGTGAAAATTGGCGGACGTCTCGCACGAAATGTTCGTTTTGATGCTCCCACGTGTCTCGTCTCGAGTCTCTGGTTTTCGTTTCGCCGCCGTGTCTATGGGGGAAGCTGCAAAAACTCTCCTTTTTGGAGGTTCCCGAGCAGGTTGTCATGTCGTTTTGCGTGGCAGGCATGGCACTTTGTGACATTCCAACCTGTTTTATACCGTGTCGAAAGTGTCAAAATTGGAGGAAGTCTCGCATGAAATGCTCGTTTTGCTGTTCCCACGTGTCTCGTCTCGAGTCTCCTGGTTTTCCTGTGGCCTCGCCGTGTCTATGGGGGAAGCTGCAAAACATCTCCTTTTCAAAGGTTTCCAAGCAGGTTGTCATGTCGTTTGCCTCGCAGGCGTGGCACTTTGTGACATTCCAACCTGTTTTATACCGTGTCGAAAATGTCAAAATTGGAGTTTGGAGGAAGTCTCGCATGAAATGCTCGTTTTGCTGTTCCCACGTGTCTCGTCTCGAGTCTCTGGTTTTCCTGTGGCCTCGCCGTGTTTATGGGAGAAGCTCAAAAACATCTCCTTTTCAAAGGTTTCCAAGCAGGTTGTCATGTCGTTTTGCCTGGCAGGCGTGGCAATTTGTGACATTCCAACCTGTTTTATTCACTCCACACTCAACACTCTACACTCCCAACTCCCCACTTTACAAGAACAGAAATGAAAATAAAAACGCTTCAAAGGAATGTGAACAGAAATGCAAGGGAAATGGCACGACCACGAAAGGAAATGTTTTTGTATGTGTGTATAATTTTTTTTCAATATTCGCACATATAAAGTGTGACCACCATGGCGACCACGGTCACGCATTCCGAATATTCTATCTATGAAATTTTGGACATGACATGGAGGGACAATGAAAGGATATGAACAGATAATGGAAGGACATGGAAAATAACGCGCATGAAAGGAAAATGGAAGGAAACGAAATGCATTAAAATAAAGTAACGTGAAAAAAAAATAGAAAAATGTTGGAAGAAGTAAAAAACTGAAAAGAAACATAAGCAGGCATGGAAGATCATGAACAAAAAAATGAAACGAACATGCGTGGAAATTCGTTTTTTTTTCCCAAAATGACAGGACATAAAGATCAAAGGCAAATGAAATGAACATGAAAGGAAGTGACAGGTACATGAAAGGAACACAAATACAAGGAAATAGAAAGGCATTTGGAACCATAGGCTGGGAACATGAAAGGAAAACAGAAAGACAATGAATTGAACTGAAAGAAAATTCATCCTTTTGATGATGTTACAGTTGCTACATTGTCAACCTCACTTTATATAGGTATGGTGCAACATTCATGACATATTTGTACCCTCAGTGGAAGCACTTTACATAGGCATTGTGGCTTTATATGGCTACATACACACACACACACGCTTTTTTGAAGCACTTTACATAGGTACGGCTTGTTGATTTACTTGTTCCGTTGAATATTCTATCTGTCTAATGAGGTATGGCAGCATTCTATCTGTGATGATTTAGCCTGTAGTAATCAATTTTGAATTATATCTGGTAAAAATTGATTGTACAAATTCCACCAAATCGTTGCAAATTCTCTGGAAAATGAAGAGTTCCAACTCCAAAATGTTGCAAAGACAGTTGAAATGTCAATTTCCACTTCCAAAATTCTGCAAATAACAAGGCAAACGGGCAGAAAAACAGATCCAAAAAAAAACACACGGAAAAACATCAATTTCCAAAACAGTTCTGGACCCATGAGAAAATGTGATTCATGCTGTTCTCAATTGACATGGGTCAAAAATTGCCAACACCATGAGCCCGTATAACCACAAACACATGCACATATTGGATGTGGAATAACTGTTTGGGGTGTACGGGGGTGTAACTTGATGCGCGGCCATCTCGTTGACGGTGTACAATAGATGTTCTTGGGCCGTAACACATTTGTTTTGTGAAAAGATCAATGGCACGAGTCTCAATCCGGTGGCTTTACTCAAGGCAATTGTTCTTGAAACTTGTAAAAACAAACAGAAACGTTTGAGCACTAGTTTTGCGGCTGCAACCAGCTGCAATCGCATATTGAATATTCCTTGAGTCTGATTTGTTTTCGCGGCGTGAATAATTTGTTTCAAAAACCATTCCCAAACCATCAAATTCAAATTGCAGCGCCATTTTTGTTGGGAATCTTACTCGAAATGTGTTTTTTGTTTCCAATTTTTGTCTTGGCACTGGCGAAGATTGCTTGGAATTGTTGCATATTGTTTCATGATTTATCACGCCCCACCAATTTGAATAAATTTCAATTGCGTTTGATCTTCAGTATGCGGCAAATTGAAAATACATGTTCATTGAGAGCTCCCGGGTTCATTGTAGTTCGAAATATCGTTTTTTCACAGTAGTCTTGCGCTTTGAACAAGAGTAGACGACATTGTCATATAATTCAAAAATATTGATCGTGATGAAAACAGTTTTTTTTCGAAATCAGCAGTTGTGTGCGTCGGCGTATGAATCGAACTTGAGCATTGTTTAAGGGGTTGTTTGGTTCGGGGTGTCAGCAATCCTGTGATTCCATGTTTTTGAATGCATCAATGTGAATCAATGTGCAAAAATTGCCACACCGTTGCGCATGTGTATTGTTTTTTTGTCGTTCATTGCCGACTTCTTTTCGAACATGCTGGCAGTGCAAAATTTGCTCTCAAGACGTGGCAAAATTATCATTGAAATGCAAACCCAAATTTTCATGATTCAAACCGCTACGTTTGCACTCTGCAAAGGTGTTTCCGTATTTTTTTTCCAGAATTGTGTTTTGATCATGAAAAATTGGCATTTTATTACACCCACATTTGTTTCAATGATCATATTGAACTTGTTAATGCAGAAAACGCCGAGATTGTGCACAAATTAGGGATGCCTTTGGAGGAAGGACGTGACCTGAGATGTTGCGGAAATTTGAGTGTCGCGCGTGTTGGACTGAATTGTGAGTTTCAATGCTGAAACACGGATTCGAGGTCCTGATGGTGGGGCTGAGCAGGGCAACATCAAGAAGTGCCACAGATTCGACGCCACTTGAAGTCTTTCAATGCATCATCGCTTAGATTTGTAGATTGAACTGTGATTGAGGTATGCTGGCTTGATTCATGAAGTTGGTATCATCAAGGATGCGTTTGCGTTTCGGGTCAGGTGACGACACTGCAAATGTCGCATGTGGGTTTGTTCACAATTCAGCCACGAAATCAAATTTCAATCCATTCTGTCAGCTGCAGGACCATGTGGAGAGAGAAAGGCAAAAAACTCGAATTGAACAGGAGTCCTTGAAGGCAGATTGTGTTGTAAACATTGTAAGCGTTTGTAAACTACAGTTGATTGCGCTTGGCAGAAGTGCAGTTTGGTGGCACGTGATGAATTTGGTATTCCGGCACAGAGGCCAAACTTCAAGATCGGGAGAAGGAAGCCATCGCGGTTCAAAAAGAACTTTCAATTCAACTGAGGCTGGCTCGAATATTTTTGATTTATGTTGTGGACATTTGAAAACACATTTAGTGCACGAACAGAAACTTGATTGCAGATCCTCTTCATAAGTTTGTTTGGAAACCTTATTTCAGTTTCCATGAGTGAAGGTCCATACATTCGCAAGTACGGTAGATTGGATAGATCTGGGCATGTAAGACCACAACACGTTGAAACATCCAGAGGGAAACGGCATGCTCAGGTCTACCCTGATAGTGACCGTGCAATTTTCAATTCATTGGCAACAAACCGAACGTTTTTAAACTGCGATTACTGTCCAACGCTTTGTGTAGTATGCAATGTTTCGAGCGCACCAGATTTTCCTCCTTCTGGAGAAAAAAAACATATTTATTTGTGTTTTTGACATTTTCCCCCAGGGCAGGGATTTCAAATGATTCCACTTGTGAATCAAACTTAAGACTTATAAGACCGCAGTTCCTTTTTTTTTCGTCTAGAAATAGTGATCGACAGACGTGCTCGGCTGACTTTCAGGTGTGCTGGAAGGTCTTATCAGCAGCTTCTCAACGCTACAAGAGAGTTGCAGGCAGCAACAGCATGTGAATATATGATGATATAGTATGTATAGAAATGTCACCGCTTTAGCATCTTTACATATGGTGAAACTTTACTTTGAAGAGTTTTCACGGACTCCCAGACTACCAACGAGTTTGATTGTTTTTGCCAACAACAGAATTAGAGAACGATGCAAGATGCGGCAACTGCGTGATGTTTGGTGCATGCAAATGTATCACATATTGTGAAATGCAAACGCGCAAAAATGCAATGAGTTCAGTCGCAGTTCACAGCGCCTTGAAATTGTAGGAGCAGCTGGAAAAGGAGAAGGCACTGGAGTTTTGGCCAGATCCATTGACTTTCATTTTTTTTCGAATTTCTAAGTGCCAGATACTGTCAGATTTGGTCCGAAATGAAGCAGTTTTTCCTGTTTGTTAAGCACTCCTGATGAGCAGATAGCACGTGAGAAAGACAAGCTGCCGTACATCGACGAGGTTGGCCCAAAGGGGTGTGGCTTTCAGGGTCAGAAATCAAGGTTGCAGACTTCATCAAGGTTGTAAATCACCGTTGTGCTGTTCGGTGAGTTCGGTGAGTTCGGTGAGTTCGGTGAGTTCGGTGAGTTCGGTGAGTTCGGTGGTGTTTTTACATGGACAGATCCGGGCTTTGAAAGCTCAGCTGAACAAGGGTGACAAGCCTTGGCGAGATGAGGCGGAGACATCAGCCAGTGTTGAAAACAGCCCAATCAGATTGCAATCATTTCAATCCTGCCTTCTGATGCCTTCTGTGCAAGTACTGGCAGCACTTGTTTTGCGCGTTTTTGGCTAAGATGTTGGCCAAGATGGTGCAAATAAGCTTTTGACTCCTGCACCGAGATCTCCAAGCGTGATGCAAAAATTTTAAAGCTCCAAGAAGCAGTCCAGGACTTAGTCTTCAAAGCCAGACCATGTCTGATGAGACTGCCATCAATTGTCCTCAAAGACCCAGAAACAGTATGCCGTAGGTGGCAGGTCTAGACGTAGTCTTGGTCAAAGCAGTGATATGTTCAAGAATGCAGGAACATGGACTGTAATTTTCAGCCCTTTGGTCAGGGGTGCGTTTGTGGCGAAAACACTGCATGAATTTCCGTCGTTTCTACATGTCGATTCATTGTAGACAGAATTAGACACATGAATTGTTTATTGAATTGTGAACGTGATTACTGGGAAAAGTTCACGTTTTGTGCTTAGTTTTTGTGCTCAATTGAATATTACATATACAACACATGATCTGAGTATTTACACGAGGCGAGCAACCAAGAAGGACGGCTTCGAGAAGCCGTCGAAGCCATCGAACCTGTGCTTGGGCCTTCAGATCTTTTTCAAGAAACACACAACATTTTTTAAAGCAAAAATCATCTGGAAACAACCTAACACATAGTCGAAGCAACCATTTTTAAATCTTTTGTCAAAAATGACTGTCCTCAAGCAGAGATTCAATCAGAAGTCTAAGATTTCTTGTTCACTTGACTCGAGTGCATCTTAAACCTTTTTAGATGTTTTCAGTGCTTTCCTTGAGTTCCTTGGCGAGGCGGATCGAGGGGGAGAGAAAACTCAAAGCGGCTGAGGCGTAGATGAACTCACAAACTTCTGAGGTTGTTTGAGACGGACTAAACTAAACTAGACTAGACTAAGTCATATTAAATTGTTATCAACATTTATTACAAGGGTGGAAGACCAAGGCATTGAAAACTCTGAGCCAAAAGCAGATGCATAGTGTACTGAGATTCCGAAAATTTGGATGTTGGAGTGGATGGCAGTGGTACGCCGGGTGTGGTCTCAGTCTGAGTCTTTGCTAAGATTCCTCATGTGTTCATATCATTGCATATATTTCCCCATTGTATCCCATTGTTATATACTGTATTCTCCTGTGTTCTGTTTAAGCTTTCTGTCTTCCCCAATGCGGGCTGGGCAAGAAAAGTCAATACTGTATTCAAGGCATTCCTCGATTCTTTTCCTGGAGCTCCACTCACTGAACAGATGGGGAAAATCTGATAGACTGTGATGGTGTTGTGATGGCGTGATACCCAGCGTCCCTTGACAGGATCGTGCTGAACAAATTCAGCAAGAAGTCTTTGTCCTGCAAGAGGAGTTGCAGGTGGAGAATTGGAGCATTTGAACAATGGAGCATGAAGAGCATGAAGAGCATGAACTTACATGGCGGAAGTGATCAGTGTTGTCGGTGTTGTCGGTGTTGTCGATGTTGTTTATCTCGTCCATTCGTGGCCCTGTTCATTTATTCAATTTATTCGTTGCTCATGCGCACAGGAAGTCAAAGAACAGTGGGAGTTGGAGGTTGCGCAGGTGCTTGGAATATCTTGGAATTTGGATTGTGACAGATTGTGGAGCACGGAGAGCACGGAACATTTTTGTTTGTCTGGATTTATAACTTACATATCGGACATCAATTACATAAAAAAATATGAGGTTCTACTGTTTCATAACTTGCTGTGTTGGATATCGTAGCAAAGCAAACAGTCTCAGACATCTCAATATCAACAGCTAGCATGACACAAAGAGATTAGTTTTTCTTCTTTTGAATGCATCTTTTGACTCGTGTGAATGACTCAGTCTGACTGTTTTGTCTCTCGAAGTCAAAGCAATGCTTTTTTTGGTGGAATGCCTAAAGATGAATCCCTGGTAACATCTCCTCTACTCAAAGCGTTCTGTCTCTGGTCTGGACCACTGTGCCTCCTGCACTTCACTTCCGTTCAAATGCAGGATATGATCCCTGTAAGAATCGGTAATGCTGGCATTTCCCATTGAATTTTCGAAGCTGTCGAAGCTGTTGCTTGGCCCATCTGTGATTCTGATCTACAGGCGAGGGAAGCTCATCACAAAGAGGCCGTGGGATTGTGAAGCTGCTTACATGATCTTCTATGTATATTGTTTGCATGTGTATAATGTATATCATGTATATCTGTGATCTTCTATAACTCTGCATATATATATAATATTTATACTGTATATTTATTATTTTATACCATATATATACATATATCTATTTCTCTGCAATATCATATCTCTATGATATCTTCATAATATCTCTATGATATATCTGTAATATCTCTAAAATATCCCTCTAACATCTCTATAATATATCCAACATATCTTTAAACTATTTCTATAATCTCTCTATCATACCTCTATCATATTTCTATGATATCTCTATAATATCTATCTCTACCTATCGATCTATCTACATAATGTGTATACATTGTAGCGCTCCGCAGACCGGCGATGCTGTATATGAGGGTTGGGCATCAACTTTGGCTTGCCAGATGCCGAAAACGAGGGTACTTGCGATGTTGTTTGCACCTTCGAGGCAAATAACTCTGATTTTTCCCGACTTTTGCAAAAAACACAGTATTTATTGTGTTTTTTTGGATGCTGGAAAAAACACCGGTATTTACACTGTTTTCAGCACATTGCAGCGCACATCTTTTTGCATGTGTGTTGCACACACTGTACTTCTCAGCGTGCTGTCACTTACAGTACAGTGTTCTGGCAACCGGTGCGCCAAAATTGCCAAAAAGTCTTCAAAATCGACTTTCCAGATCCAGTTTTGAGGATTTTTGAGGCACGTCCCTTGTGGTCGCTTTTTCTCATCCCCCAAAAAATAAAGGATTTTGGGGAGGGTCGGCGGCAGGGCCCGACAGGGCCCGACAGATAGCAAGCCACTAGCAAGCGAATAGCAAGCTAAGTTTGTAGTCTTTATATTCGGCGTCACCAGAATTTAAGGGCTGCCGCCGACCCCATGGGCGTTGGCCTGGGGAGGGGGAGCAGGGGGTCTGGGGATGGCAGGATGGAGATAAGGAAGTGCGCCAGTCAGATGGCACTGGACCCCAAATGTTCAAAAATGAGTTTGGCCAGAGTTTTAAAAAGCAACGTGATTTAAAAAATAGCAATAAAATGCAAAACAAGTCCAAAAACAGATTAGGACCAGCTGGGCAAACATAAGTTTTGCAAAAAATGCCATTTACCAGGTAAAATGCAAAGCGCGAACCATACTTGGACCAGCTGATCAAACATAAGTTTTGAAAACACGCATTTCTCTTAAGAAAATTCCACAAAACAACTATAAAAAGTGCACGAAAAACAACAAAAAGCGGGTTAAAAAAATGCAGCCATTGGAACTGCCTTGAAATCAAAATGCGTAGAAAACGCGGCTCCCAAACTGTCCTAAAATCCAAATGCAAGAAGTAGCTTCCACACGTGCTCCAAAATTAAAAGCAAAACCAGGCAGAAATTATCGCTTCAAAAATATGTCCCAAAATCAGAGCACAAAAGGAATGCACCCACCTCGCAAAAAATGTCACTTCAGGAAAGATGAAAAAATATGCGCCAACTATGGTCGGACACTAAACTAGTCCCTCGGAGGGTTGCATTACTGATGCTGGCTTTCGCATTGATTCCGGTCAGGGTGAAGCAGTATGCAGTACAATTCATCAAGTCAAGCATTTGGCAAAGCCACAAGGCCATACTCAAACAGTCACAACTTAGTCTTTGCCTTTTGATTTTACAATTCCTCGAATTTCTTTCCGCATGGTTTCTTGGTTGCATTTTTTGTTGGTATTTTTTGCCTTGTTTGCATTTTTATTTTAAACTGCTGCATTTCCTAACACTGCAAAAATGTATTTTTTCCCACACATGTTACTTTCAAGAACAAGCCCGTAAGGGACCAACGCAAAATACGCCTATAGGATGTCAAACAACCACGAGTGCGTTGCAGCGGCACCGTTTCAGTCATTTGACATCTCTTGCTTTTGGAATCTCTTTTCTGGAGATGTCCCTCTATCTTTGTGTCCTTTTTTTTATCTCATTATCTCATCATCTCATCACATCTGATCTCATATCGTCTCATCTCATCTCATGTCTTGTCGTCTCGTCTTTCCTTGCCTCAGCTTCTTTCAGCTCATCTCCTCTCAGCTCTTCCCAGCTCTTCTCAGCTCATCTCATCTCTTCTGAACTCTTCTCAGCTCTTCAGCTCGTCTCAGCTCTTCTCAGCTCCCCTCAGCTCTTCGCAGCTCATATCAACTCTACTTACTTCTCAGTTCAGCTCTTCTCTTGTCCAAAACCTGCTTCAAAACTGGATCTCGGCGCCGAAGCCAAAACTCAACGCAGTATGGCCCGAAAGGAAGCAGGAGGGAGGAGATGAGAAGATAGCAGCAAAGAAGACGACGACGACGACGACGACGATGATGATGATGATCTCCGACGTGGAGGTGGTTTCTGCATTTTGACTTCGAAATGTGCTTCGCGCCACAACGGGGTGCACTCTTCCAACATCTCAACGTCCAAAAGTGCTCATAAGTGCTCCGGGCATGAGGTGTCTTGCGATATTGGCTTCGAAATCTGCTTCGCGCCACAATGGCGTGAAAATTTTTAATCACTCATCTCCCCAGATGGCTCCGCGCCCGTCGCTTTAGCGAGCCTACTCTTCGACCCTCCGGAGCCACAAAGCATCGGAAAAACACAGTGTTTTGCGACTTTTCTACCTTTTCGCGCACCTGCATCTTCTTTCTTCTGACTCTTTCTCTTCTCTGATCTTCTTTCTTCTTTCTTTTTTCTTCTTTCTTCTTTCTTCTTCTCTTCTCTTCTCTTCTCTTCTCTTCTCTTCTCTGATTATTCCCACCTCTGCCGTCTGCTTTTCATCTGTCCATATTGTCGGAAGTTTGACTTCTAAATTTCCTTTGATCAATGGATGTTTAGTTAGAAACCTTCCGAGTTACAGACGATTGTCACGGCCAGCATTCTCACCATCATGTCAACCACAGCATCATGTCAACCACATCATCATCAAGTAGTTGGGAAGTAACACCTGGGAATGCCTGAATTCATCTCGGGCGCGAAACTGTGTGTTTTTTGCGGGTGAAGTGGCTTCCGTGGTCGCCGAAGTAGGGTCTTTGTTTCCGGGGTTCCAGGCCTCGATCTGCAAAAGTTGTGGACGAACAGTGCACAGGACTGTAGCGAGACCTCGATTTGCATTCGAAAATGTTGAAAACTGTCATGTTCGGAGCACTTTTGGAAGATCGGCAGAATGTGCACGGGAACTTGGTTTCAGATAAAAATATTAAAAAAAGCTGACATGTTCGGAACACTTTTTGGAAGACGAGGTTGGCAAAATGTGCACCAGACTGTAGCGAGAGCTCAATTTCACATAAAAAGCGTTAAAAAAAACTGACGTGTTCGGAGTGCTTTTGGAAGATGAGGTCGAGCAAAATTTGCATGAGACTGTAGCAAGAGCTCGTTTTCACAGAATAATGATAAAAAAATGTCACGTTTGGAGCAGCTTTGGATTTGTGTGGTCGAGTTCGCACGGCAAAATGCGCAGGAGACTGTAGCATATATAAAAACTGAGGGTTTCAGAGGGGTCTTTGGATTTGTGTGGTTGAGTTCCTGTATCAAAATGTCTACGGGACTGCAGCGAGAGCTTGATTTCACATTAACATTGTTAAAACTCACAGCGCCAGGGCATATTTGGAAGATGCAGTTGGCATGGTCAGCATTGTCACCGTCATGTCAACCACATCCTGTTTCAACCACATCATCATGTCAACCAAATATCACCAAGGAGTTGGGAAGTGTAGCAGTTCGGGAATCCGTGGATTTAGGCTTGAAAAGACTCTCGGGATTCAAGGGTTCATGGAAAAATGGTTCATTTATTCATGCATTGCTTCATTCATTCATTCATTCATTCGTTCGTTCGTTCGTTCCTTCCTTCGTTCGTTCGTTCGTTCCTTCGTTCCTTCCTTCCTTCCTTCCTTCCTTCCTTCCTTCGTTCCTTCGTTCGTTCGTTCGTTCCTTCATTCCTGCGTTCCTTCGTTCCTGCGTTCCTTCGTTCCTTCCTTCCTTCCTTCGTTCCTTCGTTCCTTCGTTCCTTCGTTTCTTCGTTCCTTCGTTCCTTCGTTCCTTCGTTCCTTCGTTCCTTCGTTCCTTCGTTCCTTCGTTCCTTCGTTCCTTCGTTCCTTCGTTCCTTCGTTCCTTCGTT
>Ga0126342_10019603_pt1 | contig 11465 bp, 8 predicted proteins | sample Cyp1metagenome_FD_92528 | JGI IMG/M metagenome (GOLD analysis project Ga0126342, IMG submission 92528) | Coral microbial communities from Lord Howe Island, Old Settlement Bay, Australia - Cyphastrea 1 metagenome | ecosystem: Host-associated > Invertebrates > Cnidaria > Coral ... | reverse complement strand
GTTTGGGTGGGGAGGCGTGGTTGTTGAGGCGTGGTTGTTGTGGCGTGGTGGCTGAGCAGTAGTTGTTGCGCAGTGGTAGCTGATGCGTGGTTGCTGAGCCGTAGTTGCTGAGCCGTAGTTGCTGAGCCGTGGTTGCTGAGCCGGAATTTAATCATTGGCCTGCGCTCAGCGGCGAAACTCGTTGGTTGAACCAGTTCGGCGTGGCTTGGGTGCCAATGGACCTGCACAAAACTTATCATCAATGGTCTTTAACCAGCCGTATTTGAGGTTTATATATAATTATATTATATATATATATATACATCATATATGAATAGTTTTGAACCGTACCCAGTTGGGTATGCGGCATTTCCAGTGGGATTGCGCCCTTTTCTCTGGCCATGGAAATGACCAAAATCTCTCGGGCTGAAGGCTCTCCAACGCATTGGACGTCGCCAAGTTCGAACACGGACATAACCAGTGTGACAAATGCAACAGCTGCCAGAAAAAATCGACTCATGAAGACCCTCTTGCCATGCAGTCTCTGTTGAGTCATTGACCTCCAAATGCCCCAACTGGATGACTACCCGATGCACACGTCAAGGATGTTGTGATGTGGAAATCTCGTTGCGACTTTGCCAGACTTGGAACCCCAAACCCAGGGACATAACCTGCATAGCAAATTCATGTTGCCGTGTTTGCATAGGCCACTGAACCAGCCCAGGAATCACAAGTTGAATTTAGCCCAGATATAACTTGGGGTGTTCCCATCAATTGTTTGGATGATGAACCACCCAAGAAGGAGCCTCCAGCGCTTCCCTCTCTGCCAGCTCCTGGACATGCAACAGGTGTCAGCAACCACTTCGTGAGGGTATACTTGCAGGTGCAGGACGGGGGTTGGCTTTAAGGGCATAACATTTTTCAAAAAAATGGGATATAACCCCTATAACTACGGTTCTCGAGTAAGTCAGATATGGGGAAATTCTTGTCGGACATCACCTCCAGATGGGCATATCATACAAATCAGAACCATTCGATCACGTCAATCCACAGCCAGGTGATGTGGCGATCGTGGATAAAGTTGCATTCTTGCTGTAAATCTAGGTGATTGGAACAAACATTGTTTGAAATGCGCCATGTACGGGAAGATCGCGAAGGTGAAATGGGGATACAAGTGAAGCATGATGTCCATCGATGGTTGATTTCCTGAACCCTGGCCACTTTTTTGGAGTCCCTCCATTCAAACTACCTGGCAGCGGAAAATCGGAAAATCTCCCCTTTTAGGCTGGAAATCATCTACAATTGGACTATATAATTACCAAAAGGATCCAAAAGGTATTCACCACTTCAAAATGGAAAACCCAACAGTACAGTTTCCCATGTTTCCCAAGTAAAGAACCACTTGCGGGTCCATCAGCCCAACTAGGGGAGTATCCAAACAACGACCCAATTCGGATGCTCTCACGGAGATCCCATGCCCCGGAGGGTGTCCCTTCGCTCCTTGCGCAACTGCAGCACCTTCCAGGACGTGACAGGTGAGCACTTCTGTCAAAAAGGTTCTGTTTGGAGTCACTAGATACATTCTGCTTCATCATGGGCATGCCTGGTTGTGTATGTTATATATCTACAGTATGTGGATACATGTCGTATGGATAGATGCATAGATGGATGTATGCATGCGTGCATGCATGTGTATATAAAATACACTGCTGAGACACTGTACATTGATCTAGAATCTATTTCTCTCTCTCTCTCTCTCTATCTAGCTACAAGTAGCCGCAGCTGTGGCTGTAGATTTACAAATTCTATACTGATAGCACCTCCCAAAAAAGATAGAAAAGTTTTTCCAGGACCACATGGATGAAGTTTTCACCATAATTTTCCTGTATCCAACTTTCTATTTTTCATTGGTTCCCCGAGGTATGCGTCACGGGTCAACCAGCTTCCGGCTCCCAACCGTACCATTCCAACCTCTGACTTCAACGTGAAGCAGTCTCCCGAGACTGTCGCACAAACGGCGCGAAGCCTGGACGATTTCTCGGTCTACACCCACGTCTATGACCTCCAAAATGTGAGGTTCTAAGGAGCCTGGAGAATTGAGATCCCCAAATCGAACATCCAGCATTTTGATGCATCTTGCACATGTTTTTATGGGTTGAAACGAAAAAAATCAAGCAAGGTTCGAATCCGTAGAGGATCCGAAGTTCTCCGATCTTCCGTGATTCAACGGTGACGAGTTCTCCAACAGCACTTCGCCCAGGTTCCCAGGCTCTTGGAGCTCGTGCTCAGAGGCCATCTCAGCCGCGAAACATGGGATGGTCACTGAAGATCTGATGTCACCAACAAAAACATAGGGATGTCATCTCTACATCTTCTACCGTGGGTCTCTAGGCGATTACCCTCTGGTAGTTTAAAGGTTAGCTGTGAAATATGGCTTGTTTAGTATAGTTTGAGGATTTACATGATGCAACATGATATAACTTCCACGTCTTCCATCCTGGGTCTCTTTCAATAGTGGGGAATATCATGGAAAATCTGAAAGGTGATGTGTACAGATGACATAAGCCTGTCCCAAGTGCCGGACCAGCTGCTTTTGCAGGATCTGCCTCTGGCACCACTCCTGCAAGGCTGGTGCGCTTCTCACGCGATCCATGTGCGGTTTGTCTGATTTTGTAGGGGAAACCCTTCAGATTTTGATGGGAATCATCATTTTCCCGAATAGAATGACAATGATATGCAAAAAGCAAAAGGTTCCCTGTTCCTATGAGACTTCACTGGAGGGTACATCTCAAACTCTACACACTTTGGCCATGCCCAACAGCATGACCACCCGCTTTCATTGCCTCTTGAAGTCGGATCATCAGTTCCTAGCAGCAAGAGAAAGGATTGGGGGTTCCCCATGGGAGAATACAATCATTAGATAGTTTAAAAAGAAAAAAAGAAATCCCGTTGGGGCCGTATTTGCAAACCCTATGAACCAGGAATCGCAGGTGAATTTTGACCCAGATGTACCTGGGCTCCCATGAAATCTTTGGGTTACCACGTACCAACTGGCGCCTGGCGCTGCTCTTCAGCGCCGGCCAGCTCTTGGAGTTTCTGCTCAGAAGTCATCTCAGCCGCGCTGAAGCATGGATGGTCACTGAAGATATGGTGGTACCAATGAAAAAATGAAAATATGGTGATGTCACCTCTACATGTTCCATTTTGGGTCGCGAAATGGTGGTTCTCCTCCGCTAGCTTGAAGTTTGCTGTGGAAAGTGGCCTATTTAGTATAGTTTGATGAGTTACAATATGAACAAATGTGATGTTCCATAGCAAACTGTCAAATCAGCAGAAAGTCATATCATAATATAGGAAAAAAGTGATGTTTATAAATGACAGAAGCCTGTCCCTGTGCCAAGTGCCAGGCCAACTGACTTTGCAGCATCTGCTTGTGGCACCACTCCTGCAAGTCTGGTGCGCTTCTCACGCAATCCATGTGCGTTTTGTCTGACTTTGTAGGGGAAATCATCATTTTCCCTACTAGAATGACAATTTGTTGAGAAAACCTCTGGTAATTTAACATCGATATGTAAATCCGTTGGTTTCCTATTCCTCTATGAATTTACTAAATGGTATGCGTCATCTTCACCAAAAAGAGCATGCAAACTCTACACACTTTGGCCACAACAGCGAGACCACCCACTTTCAATGCCTCCTGAAGTCGGATCTTCAACTCCTCGCAACGGAAAGGCACAGAATCTCCCAAAAAAATTGACTGATAATAGATCTAATTCGGGTACCCCAGATTCGATTTTTCATATGTTTTCATCATGTTCTCATTGGATAGCCCATTCTCACGCCCATAAGATCCCATAAGAATAAGGTGACCAAACCATCAAAAAAAAAACATGGGTCTTGCAGCCTGTTTGAACTTCTAAGACAGCGATGGCACTTTCCCACAGAAACACCCGCAACCTCCACCCCTGGCTCTCGCAAAGTTCGACCGGAAAGGGGCTCCTGGCAGTGCAACTCGTCCAACAGCTAAACTTTGGTGCAGCAAATTCCAAGCGCATAGGTCCATAGAAAATTGTGCCAGAATCCCATGAAAACCCAAATTTGTGATGCGAAATCGACCAAAAACGGCAAACGCCGTTTTAAGCCCTTCACAAATCCAACGAGTTTAAATCTGTTCGGTGCCAACCCATGCCTTGTCGTTAAAGACCTTAAGCAGTTGAGGGTATGGTCTTGTTGCCTGCGAAATGCCGGAGAGTCTTGAAGGTTCTGGCAAGGGTCCCAAGACTAGCTATACCCCGATAGCAATCATCGTTTATTGGCTAGAAATATTTCGACGTTTAGAGACTGGGAATGATGCCAACTTCGAAACTATCATTACTTCTGGATCCTTCTGATAATTCAACATGACTACGAAAACTCACAATCTTAATAGGTAAATTATCGAACTAAACAGGCCATAGCTTCCATTGCTATATAACAAATTACCAGAGGTTCCGCATTGAAGTGTGGCTCGCACCACTCAGCAACGGTTTGCATTGCGGAACCAGCTGCAACCTCCCACTATTGACTATTGTTTGTAGCTCTTCGTACTGTTGTTGGATACCACATTCACCACATTGGATGGGTCCCCATGGTCCCCAAAAAGGCCGGAAGTCTAGGATGGTTTTAGATGTGTTCCCCACCATTTCCAGCTTTCCAAGCGTTCTATCTATTTGGGGGTTGCTATAGATGGTGTCTTGCGGTATACTGGTGGACTCACCCATCCGTGGAAGTCAATAGGTATCCTCCAAGGGAAGATTCAAAATGGACCATGAACCCACCCAGACATGCCCGATTTTGGAAGAACTTACTCCTCTTTTGGCTGATTTCATGACATTTCATGCCGGGTGTTTGTTCAATGTTTGAACCACCAATCAGAACCCTATTGCTTCCGGGTGAGAGGAACCATCTCGAGGGATTTTCTTCCCCACCCGGGCCTTCTCAATCTGCTGGGCCCATTGGACCCCACTTGCATCTTTCGCTGCCTGGAGGCCAAGACATTCACATCCAAATAGCCTGGTAATTCTGGATGTTCATTGCCCCCAAAGGTTGAGGCCAGGTATTTTATAAATGCCAACTGAAAGTCATCATATGATTGAAGTGAAATGCTCCGCTGGACTTGCCAGCAACATCTTTGTGAATTGAGGTGTGATAACAACACAAAGTGAAACAGTGAAACATTGGAGTACAGAGGGATCTGCCCAAAGTTTCAGCCGAGTCTGGCAGGAATTGTGAAGAAATCCTGGCCTTTCAATTGATGTGTTCTACTAGAAAAATGTCAACTATCAATTTTCTTGAAAAATCCCGTTGAATCCCTTCCCAAAAAAAGCAAATACCCCCCCCAAACGAAGCAAAACGGTTCAGTATCGGATCTCTTGTTGGGGCCCATGGGTGCAACCACACTGCCACCGAAAAAGTTGGATCCCAAGTTGCTGGATAGGACATTCAAATCCATTCCAGTCTCCCACTTTAGGAAAAAAACACACAAGATGTTGGCAAAGCAATTATAAACCACCCATTTGGGAATACCACCTATAAAAATGGTGATTTCCTGGGGGATGGTGCGATTATGGCATTGTTTTACCCACATTACACTTGGTAAAATTGATTCTCAAATTCTCAATACCCCAGTCTTTACCACCCACTTCCCGTCGTTAAAAGCGTTACTGTGCTAAATCCACCGGAATCCACCGTCTCTGGTCACCCTTGTCGCCTCTGGAACCACACGGGTACTCTCCGCAGCTTCCAATTTTCGCTCCGAACCCTGATCGGATCAGAGTCCGAGGCAAAACAACACCTTTGAAGTTGGCTTGGATGGCTCGTAAATGGGCTAAATATATTGCTTTATATGGCTATAATTGGCTACATATAATTCAAAACCAAACAAAGAAAGGGATGATTCTGGATAGATTATGTATCATAATTCAAGAACCTGAATAGTTCGGCCGTTTTGGGATAATTACCCTAACATTCAATAACCGTATCTAACAATTATTATTCCAGCGACGTCAGGCTGATTTGGAGCATCCTTCCGGCGAATGGAAACATGTTGTGGAAAGGCAAGAACTATGGACACTAAGATGCTTTCTTTGAAATTCCCAATGAGTCGTTTTACGCCTGGCAATTTTTGCTGGATCATTTTAATAGAGTGACATGGTGCACAAAGGAGGACATTGTCATGGAATGCACCCGCAGCATGTGACCCTGTCTATAGAGATAGTGCCTGAACCGATGCTATTCACAGATGTTCCTCCTCTGAAAAGCCTTTGAATGAGCCCAAAGTCGTTGCAAAGTTCTGACGCAATTTAGAATTTTACATGAGGCTGAAGTGGCCCTTGTCCTACTTCCCTTCATTGCTGCTAAATTTTGAACACCTAGTCAAAGAGAATACACCGCTGCTCGATATTCATCATTTTTGCACCCCCTAGCGGGTGCAGCTTCAAATCCAGAAGCCAACTGGAGTGCCTCTTGTGGGGAAAGTTCCTCCGATTTCTTCTCTGAGTCCGCCTCGGACTCTTCCTGCGCCGAGGAACGTCAAAGGATCGGGTGTCAAATCCTTATTCAACGTCTTGCTGGAGGGCTAGAATCAGACTCGACGCACTCTCTAGTGAAAATTCGCAGCAAATAGAGGTTGAACAGAAACTTGCAGCCACGATTGGATGTTCGGTGGCTATGGCAACCCCATTTAGGAGTGTCTCAAACAAATCAAGCAAGACCCATTTAGGACATTTTAGGACCTCAAACTTTTCAACGTGCTAAAATCCCTAAAAAACATATTATATATATATATATCATCTCTTCCCATGAAAGTTGCTACAGCTTGGGCTGTTCTCCCGCCATTTTGAGCACCTCGTTGCTGGAAGTTGGAGTCTCCGTTCCGTCAGAAGATATGGATCGCCTGGCACAGTCAGATGCCAGGCTATGTCCGTTCAATATGGGATGATCATGGGAAAAATTGGAAAATGATAGGAAAATATTTCATAAGAATCATTAAGAATCTATAAATGGTTGATTTGGGGTTGCAGTTGCTGTTGTTGATGGGTACAACCTCGCATATAATCCCTATTGGGACATAGCCCCTATAGCTATTGGCTGTACATCCACTTAAGCAGTGAAACTGCGCCCAGAAGTAGTCCGCTGAATGTGTTGTCTAACCTCTGCAGCAGCCGAGCCACCTCTTCTGGTTGTCCTTCTGTTCGGCCGTCCTTTTCTCAACCTGGCGCCATCAACGTTTGCGCGCCAAAGGCCATGAAAGGAGAGAATTCCAGCAAAACAGCCACCACTGCGTGACATTTGGATCATTCTCTCTGTTTGAAAAATGTGAATTTTCTAAGCTTTAAATCCAATCCAGGCTCCGAAAGGTCGAATTTGCCATGAGAGTCTGACAAAGTCCAAAATCCTAGCACTTCAGGATCCACTACATTTCCACCAACCAAGAAGAATGGCAGGTCCAAAACCATCTTCAGCACCCAACTCACCTGGTTCTCTGGGAATCTGGCAGCTTCCCAGGCTCCCAGCTTCAGCTCCTCATGCAGAAACCCAAGGAAAGTACATGGGCGATATGGCTGGTCCAAGAAATACAGACCCCAAATATCAAGGCTTGAGCAAAAATGTCGCATACCCCCGAAACTGGCCGTTTATATCATGCAAAAAGAATGATAAACCAAAAACGTTTTGAGTTCATGAAGGTTTGCCGAAAAGAGGGATTCAACCCCAAAATTGTGTTTGAATGGGAAAAAACTGACCCAATTTGGTGTTGGTTAGATAGTTAGATCCCATGAAATCCAACAATGTCATTCCATACGTTGGCCGTTTGTCATTGAACCCCCGGCTATATCCAAACAGCTCAGCTCAGCGTACCTTGCACTGCTGCTGCAGGATTTGCAAGGTCTCCTGTTGCTTTCGAAGCGCCTCGAGTGGAGAATCCCAGAACTGCACAAAGCATAGACACTGAGATTTTGTATCCACATATGTGTCTCTGTGTGTGTGTGCGTGTTTATGGATGTATATATATATATACATCTACAGCTATATATATATATATATATAATTTATATAATTTATATAGATTTGTAGTGATATCTATACTGGATTTTGCTGAGCTGTGCATTAATTTGCAAGATTTGGCAACAAAGGCAGGGGTGAACACTTTCTGGAGTTCGCCCGTTTCATGATGACCCTGTCTCTAGAAATGCCAAGCCATCCCCAGACCTGCTCTTGCACTTGTCGGCTTTCAACCAGGTTTTGGCGCTGCTTCACCACACGCGCCGTTTCCTCACCATGGACCGCAAACGCAAAACCAACATCGTTGCAGAATTTCAAGGGGGGCATCTAAAAGAAATATCATCAAAACAACTGCAAAAAATATTTGTTGGAACCAAACAGTAATGCTTCTTCATTGAATATGACACAATATGACATATTTAAAGCCTCAAACCCCTGAGTAAAAACCAGCACACCAGGTCCAAAGCTGAGACCTCCTGGAGGACTCTCAACTCTTCTCGTTGTTTGCGAATTCGCTCCTGGTGCTGCAACTCAATGCAGGCTGTGAAGAGAATGCACGGAATACAGTACTTTGGGGTGTAGTTCCAATTAGAAGTGACATTAGATTTCATCATAGTTACCCCATATCCCAAGTATTCCCAATTCTAATCACCCTTGCTGTACCCATGTTGTTTTCAACCCTGGCCTGCCCTCAGTCGGTCAATCAAGCCATGACCCAGTCGATACCAAAGAGGCCAGGACACTTCGTTAAGACCCGGATCCCTCCAGCTGTTCCATCAACATGTAGCACAACAGGCAAAACAAGAACGGGGCTCTACTCACAGCAGAATTCCAAAACACATAGAACTTGGATAATAAGTCAAAACATCTACGTAGATGACCTAGATAGCCTATGTTCGAACACATAGATATAAGTCACTTGGGGTTCCCTTTCTATTCACACCCGATACGCACAAGTCCTGGCAAGCATCTTCAAATTTTCGCTGAGCTGCAGCCTTTTCTTGCTTCCAAAGCTCTGCCTGATTTCATGGTCCCCCCAACCAGACCAAAAGTCTTTGACTTCTGGAGTTTTCCGAGCTGAGATATGGAGAAATGCCCAATGAACGGATTACAATCCGCTTATACTTTGCAGCTTTGCAGGAGCACTGCAACGTCAGGAATACCAAGTCACTGTAAAAATCATCAAATACCGGAGCTCCTGCTGCAAATGCTTCTGTTGCTCCTCTTTGAGCCGCATGAATTCAGCCTGCGCGATGACATCATCGTTGATATTGGCATGTCCGTTGAGAGATGTAGCTCAAGCACATGTAGAAATATCACTTGGTGTCCATTTTTCGTTGGATTTGTTTTTATTTTTACCCGCAGAAAAAGTTTCTTGTAGATTTACCTTCAAACCAATTCTGGCAACATTGCTCAAAAGAGCGGTGAATCAAATTCCACTGCAGCTGGCTCCTTCTGGTTTTGAATCAACGCTTCCAGTCTTGCGCGTTCTCTTTCCATGTCCTTCAGTGAACAACTGTCACATGGCACTTTAAAAGTCTTTGCTACATCCAATTTCAAACAACCCCTCCATCCACAAACCATGAAACAAAAGAAAGGGCTCCTTGCACGCTGTTTCCAGGTCCAGCTTTCGTTGAATCCAGTTTCGTTCATCCTCCTGCGCCTGGTTTCGTTGCCCCGGAACATGATTTCGGAAAGTTCTGAAACAGCCTTGTTGGATGTGCATCCCAAAGAAAAACTTCATCATGACCCAAAAGTATTTCGTATATGCATAATGTGACGCATATCTATCTATCTATCTATCTATCCATCGATCTATCTATCTATCTATATATATATATATATCATATCATATATCATGTGCATATGTATATATATATATTATGTAATGTATGTCTCTACCTGAAATGAGGGTAGCATGAACCTTTCCGAGCTGAACGGTGTGGGCCTCCAAGGACTCGACACCATCCAGTTTCGCCGCTAGTTGTCGCGCCAAGTGGCGCACGAACGGCAGCTGGATCGATGCGTGAAGACGCCTCAATGCGACGAAAAAAACAGAGAAAATGACGGGTAGATTTTTGTCAAAAAAATAAGCGGCCAAGAAACATCCATGTTTCGAGGTTGTAGTTCACAACCCGCATATGCGGACACCGACCATGCTCCGCCGGCATCATGATCAATGTTGCTTGTTCTAGAAGTTCCCACAGCTATGATTCAGGTCTGGTTTGACCATGGCATGTAGAAAATAACAGAGTTGAACAAAACAAAACGTATCTCACGAACGTCATTTCTTGTAACTACCCACCTCCAACTACGAATCAGCCTGTATTCATGTGATTTGCAAGTGTAGGAGACATTGAGTATCATTGGATGCATTTGCACTTTTGCAATGTTATCGAAATCTGTTTCAAGTGCAAAGAATGCAAAGAGCCGGTTGGATATAGATAGAGTTCTACGCGAAATCGACAATTGATTTACAGTACCATTTTATGTCTTGTGAAACAAGTCAAAGAATATCCAAATAAACCGGACCTGCCGAATTCAATAAAGATTATTGATTTCACATCTGGCAAAATCTCATGTGTTTTTGGGAAATTTTAATTGGCAACACTACAAGACCTAGAATTGCACAAGTACTGCCACAATTTGGAGCAGCTGAAAGTCACAACAACAAAACATATAGCACAGCTCAGATCAGCCGAGTCTGGGCCGGTGAAGAGTGAGATTGAAGGGGGCGGCAGGAATCCACGTTTTTGGCACATGCCTAGACTAGTGACTGCAACAAGCGATTCAGTCACATAACCGTTCAATGTTTTGGGGTTTCTGAGTGTTTCTATTGAATTTGATTGTGAGTTACTGAGTTCGGTTTCACTTTGCATGGCAGCTTGTGTTTTTTCTGCCAACTGGCAGACGATGCGCGTTGAAATTGATTTTGTTGCTTTGACTAATTGTTGAATTGAATTTGATTCTGTTGATTTTTTACCAGTGGTGCCGCACAAGGCGGTGGTGGAAGTTTTAAAAATAGGAAACCTGTAGGAGAGGTGAGTTGTTGTGAATCACGGATGGCAGAGCGAATCCACTGATGGACTGAAATGTGGTTGGAGTTCTGTTTTTCGGAGTGGTTACAATGGTTTTAGTGGTCAACGGGTCGGTCACCTTATTTACAAGTGCTGGATGTAGTGTGGTGTAGTGCAGGTGTAGTTGTAGTTGTAGTGTAGTGGAGTTGTAGTTCTGGTATAGTGTAATTAGTGTAGCGTAGTTGCCGTTGCATTTGTGGTGATGAATGTAGTGTAATGTAGGGTAGTGTAGTGTAGTCTGGTGTGGTGTAGTGTAAGTTGTAGCTGTAGTGGTAGTTGTGGTTAGTGTAGTGTAGTGTAGTGTAGTGTAGTGTAGTGTAGTGTAGTGTAGTGTAGTGTAGTGTGGTGTAGTGTAGTGTAGTGTAGTGT
>Ga0126342_10019602_pt1 | contig 11465 bp, 9 predicted proteins | sample Cyp1metagenome_FD_92528 | JGI IMG/M metagenome (GOLD analysis project Ga0126342, IMG submission 92528) | Coral microbial communities from Lord Howe Island, Old Settlement Bay, Australia - Cyphastrea 1 metagenome | ecosystem: Host-associated > Invertebrates > Cnidaria > Coral ... | reverse complement strand
TATATATATATAACGGTCTTCGGTGGTTGAGTTCAAACCAAAACAAACACACTTTTCAGGAAGAAAGGACACCCGCGGACCGTCGTGTTTCCGTCTTAGTACTGCTTTGTGGTTGAGATGATCCCGCTTGGATCTGAACATGTGGTATAGCAATGGCTATTCTTAAGACGATGATCAACCGATTTTTGGACAGACTTAAGATCTGATCTTTCAGACAAAGCCACGGCTGACTTTCAGGATTTGTTGGATGTGTTATGGGGGAATTATGGCACCTTTCCAGCCGGATTCAAGGGAACTTAAATGCTTTCTTCGTTCGTCAGATAATTCGATGGGGTCAAAACCAATCAACTTAAGTTATTTCCATTATATAACAAACCATCAATAATATAATATAATATATATATATATATATAAATAACTATATATATACATTCATACTTAAATTACCCGATTAACCGCCAATCCCTTGGTGTGATGCTTTCCTTGTAAAGAACTTCTCAATCCACCTCAATCCATAAGAATTTTCTGCAGTGGCATCTGGAACTCAACAACTCAGCCCGGACTGAGGGCTACACGATGTCTGGCTCTTAGCATCATGCCTTTTTTATAGGGAAAAGAGAAACCACTGGATATTTGGTGTATATATGGGTGTGTCTTGGATTCGTTCTGGTACTTGTGCTTGTATCATATCTTTATATGGGTATGGATCAATACCTATTAATAGCATTTTTAGGGGAATGAACATCCATAAATCCCAGCTATTTTGATGTGAACTACAGGGGTACAAGGTTTTGACACACTGCCATATAAAATTATATAAATATTCTGGTCTTGACGTAAAAGGACGTACCATTCCATGCCGATGTTTTTCAGTCCTGTCTAGTCATCAGTGGATTCGATCCTTGGTTTACACATGTTTTCCACCCCTTTCCCCCCCCGAAAATCTACATATGTATATATATATATATGTTAGACATATCATATATAATATGTTATGATTAATACTTGTATATACTATTAGATGATCATAATCCCCCACTATTATTAGATGATTAATAATATGGTATATATAATATTAGACACTAAAAAACATGTTATCCCCCATCATGTTCCCATCCCGATGATCCCAAAGCATCGAGGCTCTGGGGCGTCAACTTCTTCAGCAGACGAGGGACGCGAGGGGCACCATGATTTTTTTTGGCAGTTTTAAGCAAGGTCATGGGGCAAGGTCCTATCCTATCATTTGCGTAAATGGTTTCAAATATCTTTGACTGGGGCACTTTGTGAATTTGGAACCATGTTACTGTTAATCCAAGCAAAAAAAATGCTATGAGCAGAACAAAGTGCTACTCGAAGATCCAGGAATAGGGATGGTCTTATGAAACAATGAATGAAAAAAGGCAGCACACGTTACATATACCTTCTGCATTTTTTTGTCAGACACTTGCTGGTCACTGGTTGGGTTGGCATGATGGTGTGTTCTGTGAAGTATCTGATGTACTTTTTGTTCAATCAGTTTGTTTGGGTAGTACTGTAACTGGTAGTATCCACTGATTGTAAGGTCCGGAATGTTGTAGAGAAGGTATCGATTTCAGCAAGCTGCGAAAAGCTGCTTTGTTTTCGCCATGACCAACATTAATGCCGCATATGGAACCAACCTGGAACCGAGCAGCTGTTGGTAAATATCATGGTTGTAACTACCCTTCATAATCAAACACGGCAATTGCAAATCCCCTATACATGGAGGTTTAATGGGAAAAACCATTAAACTAAGTGGTGGATTTTCCAGCAAGCCATGTCTGTTCACTGGAGGGTACAGTAAGTAGTTACCCTGTTAAACCCAATCATCTCCCATTCATATCCATTAATGTCCCCATCATTGGTATCACACAGCTCCATTGTATCATCACCTCAACACCTTCAGAACTGGATCTAGATCAGGAGCCAACGTCCATAGAGGGGCTTTTTTGTGAGGAGCCCAGAGGTTAGTCATCATAGCTCTGATGATCGTGATGATAGCTGTGTTATTGCTGTACTGCCCTTATGGATCTTATGGTTGTCAATTGTCAGTGGTTGTGATGGTTCTGATGGTTATAGTTATATAGTTATTGCGGTTGTTATGATCAGCATGACTATGGTCGTTAACACTATTTTGATGTGGATGAGTCTCATGATAGTCTTGAGGTGCGCCCCTGAAGAGATCCCATGAACGGATGCCTGCGCAATTGCCATGATCGACCGTGGATTCGCAGTGAAATTGGAGCTCTTTTGAACAATCTCAAGCGAAGTTCCAAAGCATCGTGAAAACAAAACATCCTGCAAATGACAATGACTGGTTGGTGGTTTGGAACATGAATTTTATTTTTCCATTCAGTTGGGAATTTCATCATCCCAACTGACGAACTCCATCATATTGTTCAGAGGGGTAGGTATACCACCAACCAGTGATATGTTATCCCAACCCGTGATTTTTTTCTGGGGTAAATCAAATAAGAATGGGCCATTTTCAATAGCTATGTAACAAATTACCAGAGGGTAATGGGCTTTAGACATCTCCAATGTAGCTTCTCCTGCAGCTTCTCCATCTTGGAGCTGTTAGTTTCATTGCGCTTTCCCGCTTCCAGATTTCCAGGTTCTACTGTCTGAGGTAACTCACGACAGTATCACAATGGATCCGCGATATGACTGGATCCAAAATCAATCCACACGCAACCAGAACTCACTGCGATTCCCTTGATTAGATCATCGCACCACAATCCATAGCTTGGCGACAAATCGCGCCGGAACCAACTTGACTTTGCCCAAGCGGCCGTTGGCTGGAAGGTCATAACCAAGTACTGCAAGTCCCTGGAAGCCAGCCAACTTGGTATATTTTGGTGTGGTTTGGTATAATATGCTATATAATTAAACATCAGTTTCCAACATTTGTTGCAAAAATCCATCAAAATCCATGTTTTTTTTTGTGGCGATTTCAGGCCTTGACTCATCGTTGTCCCTTCGAAAGCCACGGGCGATCTGGGCACAGCACTGTAGCCGGCCGCCGCCGAAACCGGCGGGGGCCGAGGATCAGCCATTCGATGCAAAAAGTGAACTGGAGTATTCCCAACATGGCAATGCTCATATTCTATAATTCCCAACATGGCAATTCGATGGAAAAAGTGATGGAAAAGATTAGGAAAGTGTTTTTTATCATCTTTTATCAAGATGGTTTTCGAAACTGAACTTTTTGGGGACCGACGATACCCGATTTTGTTCCTGGAGTTCCCTGTATTGGTAAGGACTCCCCACATCCTCAAGACGATCCTGCCATGTTTTGCACCTTCCGGCGGTGGGTCACCGTTGTTGTGTCCGCTACGAAAACATGGACGTTTTTGAAGATGCACTATTGGTTGGCTCAAGAAAACTCGAAGGTAAATCATATTAAATCATGACTAATCACTTGCAGGAGTGGTTCTGAAACCAGTTGTCATCGTTGTATTTAGACGCTTCAGTGTTCCTGCAAAACTGCATGGCGACGGTTATGCCTGGTAGCCATGGGTCTCAACAGCTTTCATGGCGGCAGAGCTGGCTAGATTCGGTAGCATCGAATACTTATTATGATTTATGACAGTTGCTTCAAAGTAGAGATAGATAACTGGTTGGTGGTTTGGAACATGGCTTTTATTTTTCCATATATTGGGAATGTCATCATTCCAACTGACGAACTCCATCATTTTTCAGAGGGGTAGAGCTCAACCACCAACCAGATAATGATGTTTCAGGATAAGTTTGGCACCCAGCTTGTGCATGTTTGACGCAGTCCCATGGCGGAGATGGGACAGCCATGAGTGAGGAGGACGGCTCCCCCCCAAAAAAAATTGAACCTTCTTCTCAAAGTACAGGTCCTTAAAGTACCACAAACTTGTAAGATACCCAAGTTGGAAGTCCACCCATTTTTCGGCTGAAAATGTCCCTGCCGCGCAACAGCAAGGTGCTGCAGCGCGTGGAGCAGTTGCGGAAAGAGAACTTGCGGCTGCGAGCGCAATGCGCAGACAAGGTGCAGCCACTGGGGCGGGGGGCCAGGACACTTATAAGATCTTATAAGGCTTAATCTTAACCCATATCATAAGATTTGATAGCATGATATTACTGTAATGGCATGGGATGTTACTGTAATGATAATGGGATAGTACTTGAGTCAACCCAAGATTAATACCCCCCAAGTTTATGAGTAGAGGGGTACGAGTTTGAATAGTAATGTGGAAAACTATTTGGGGGGGAACCCCCCAATCAATGGTTAGGGTCTATTAATCCGGAGTTGGCATATGAACCACCCCAAAGTTGAATCTGTTGTGATTCTGACATCAGATATGATTGAAGAATACAATATTGTGTGTATAAATTGTGTACACAATATTATGTGTATAATATACATATATCATACAGTATAAGTTATATTTTTTAATGATATACAGTGAGTGTGCCGGGCCAGTGTTTCTTCTGGAGAATCCAGGTTTTGGGGGAAGCAGGTCAAACCCCACCAACAAAACGGGAGGAGACAAACAACCATTGGAGAAGACGGGATGTAAATGATACAACATGTAGAAGATGCAGTAGTTTTGACTATACTCAACTTTACAGCTCGGTTTTTTTGAATTGTAAATTCAGCGGGTAGGAAGGCCCTCCTACGGTGCATTCCCATCATTCCCCGTGCTTTGAATCCAGATTATATAGAAGTTTCTTACTTTCAAAACATTTGGGTTTCTCTGAAAATAGGGGTACCCCATAAATTGATGGTTTACCATTACTATATTATATATTCCTCAATTAACAAACATTCGGGGTATACCGTATACCCCATTTTTGATCTCATTTTACTGTATGAATGTTAGCCCCCATTTGTTCATGGAGAAGGTTTCACCAGGATGATCATTGAAGACAGAAAGCTACTCTCCAAGCGCCACTGAGCAGGTCGGTAAGATCGGTGCATTTTTGTTTCGCGTTTTGCGCTTAAATGAGTTGTAAAAAACATGCTAGCCATCAACCATCAACCTTAGATTCCTAACATTTAAGTTCTATGTTCGGGTAAACCCCCACATATCCCCAACAAAATCCTTATTGTGCTTGACATTTACAGCTTGATATTTACTAACCATCAATTAATCACAATTATACATCTGTGTGCTTTACATTTTTACATATGTTTACGTATTTTTACTAACCATCAACATTAAGTGGTTATAACATGTTACAACACCATTGGGCTTCCTACAATTTATACCGATGATCCTCATAGTTTCCTGGTTAGATCCTCATAGTATCCGTTATCCCCACAATTTGCCCAAGCCCACATGAGCCACCGCAAAACCTCCGGCAAGGGCTCATACCCTCCGGTAAAGATAAACATACTTGTAGCTATTGAACATGGCCATCGAAATGGTGGATTTATCCATTAAAAATGGTGATTTTCCATAGTTATGTTAGTTTACCAGAGGGTATAATATTTATATATATATATTAATAAATTGATGTTTGAAATTCCACCCATTGATGGTAAGTTGGGCTGGATCTTAATGGATCCTATCTGTCCACTCCAGGAGTTTGAATCCGGGCAGCTGGAGAAGCAGCTGAGGCGCCTGGAGCGAAAGATTGCGGCGCCTCGGATGCGCTTCGTAAACGGAGGATGGGGACTTTGTCAAGCTTTGGGACCTGGATACTTACCCTCTGGTTATGTCAAAATAGCTATTGAAAATGGCCAATTTAATAGTGGATTTTCCCATGAAAAATGGTGATTTTCCATAGTTAGGTTAGTTTACCAGAGGGTACTTAAAGACACTTATAGATATTTATAGAATCTTATAGAATCTTATAGATACTTTAGTCTTTTGCTATCAATGGTGACATCTACATTCACCATGGGTTCCCAATGAAGTTAGACACCATCCAATGATTGGGATACCCATTTTTCGTGGCTTTGGAAACGAACGAAAAAACCAAGAAGTATGGTGCATAGAATGATATGAAATTATAGAAAAGTGTGAGAAGTATTGGAATTTACTATAGAAAAGTGTGAGAAGTGTTGGAATTTGCCAGATGGGTATAAAGAGTACTTAAAGGTATCGATCTCTTGCTTATTGACATTTTGATGGATTTAGGGATCGAATTGTGTTCGGTATACGATACCATATCCATAGCATATCCCACAGTGGCAACCGGGGTTGACCGAAAAAAACCTCGCCGAGAATGATGATCTGGCAATCCCTCGGAACATCATGGGGTGTCACAGGTGGTCGATGAAACATACACACGATTTGATGTTCACCTATATATACCCTCTGGTAATTTAACATAGGCTATTGAACATGGTCATTTTTAAATTTTTAATGGGAAAACTCACTCTAAATGGCCATTTTCAATAGCTATGTTAAATTACCAGAGGGTACTAGAAGTGAACCAAGCGTGTTTCAGCTTCCCCTTCCGATATTTGATATTTTGAGAGATAGCAACCAAGTCTTGCATGCCCAGCAATATGCATGAATATGCTCTTTCCATCCACCACTGCAGAAGCATGCCGTGGCTGCCATATAGGTACATATCCTTATATTCTCTAGTCATGTTGACATGACACCCCTGGCAATTTCTTTTTGCTGGGATATATCATGATATATCTCATTGGCAGATTGGAATATATCCAGGACCATTTTTTCCCATTGCCACCCAAGAAATTCTTAGGCCTTTGATGCTCCAGCGAGGAGCTTGGCGAAAGGCCAGCGAAACCTCGCGGGAGAGGTTTGCCATTTTGGTTACTGTCCCTGAGAAACTGAAGATGGATATGGATGGAATAAAGGCGGCAACAGAATAACATGTAATAACCATAATATCCTACTGTAGTAGTTCATATAATAACCATAATAATACATGTAATAACCATAATAACCAGAATAACATTATATAATAACATATAATAACCATAGGTAAAATCATAGTCTGTAGTAGTTCATGACTTTTGCGTGGTGTTTTTTCTTGTGTCTTTTAAAGCACTTGTAATCTGGATATGGGATCACCAGGTGGCACGGTTAGCGAAGCCCCAGCCACGCTTGCTTGGCCACACGATTTTTCGCACAAGGGTGTGTCTGAAAATATAAGAGAAACGCCCATTCCATTATGGTATATCAATATCAATATATATATATATATTATGATTATATATGTATATGTATATATATATATATCAATATATATAATATATATATATATATATTATGTAATATTCTTGAGGTGTAAGCCGTTTTCAGACACGCCGGAACATATCTTATTTGTTGGCGAATGTTGTATCCTATCAAACATCCTCCATTCCCGTTAATTTGTTCCCGTTAAATCAAGTGGTTTGAGGTTGAAGGCTGCAAATCAGCAACGGTATCGAAAAGGAGTGGTTGCTCTTACGGCCCCAATCATCATTGGTTCCCGAAGATCAAGAGATCTGAAGATCCTCAAGATAGCGGATTTGGGGGGGGTGCAAGATTTTTCAAACATGTTTAGTTGCTCAGTTACCTGAGTTGATTCTGAATATGTGATATATGTGCAGCATTTGTTCCAGGTTTGCTGCTTCGATCCTAATTGTTTCTGGCTCATCAGTCTTGTTCACTTGTGTTCTTCGTGACCCGAAGTGTTGGAAAGAACCTTTTTTTAAAGTCATCTCATTTGTCAGGAGTTGCAACCCACTTTCTAGCAGACCAACTTGGGACGAAGTCATACTTACGGGCAGGGGGTCGCGACCCTGGTACCCTGCTGTTCACACCAAAACTGTTTGTAGTCATGAATGTTCATCCCCCAAAAGATGGTTTTGACATGCAAAATTGACCCATTTCATATCCAGGATCCCAGTGCTGTGAGGCTTCTTGAAGAGCGATACAAAGGATGTCGCGGAGGTTTGGGCCATTGGGGTTCAGGTTTGGGATCTAGTGGAGGTCCATCAAGGGCTTTTTTAATCTTTTTTAGACATGTGCCAAAGCTGCGGTACGTGACACAAGAAGAGGATGGTTTCTAGAATAGATGAGCCACTGAGAGTGGAACTTGAGGGCAAAAAGGTGCCAAAAGGGGGGTTCAAGGTGCTGCATGTTTATGCAGTGCTTGCTATGCCGTGTCTCACTGTGCATGTTCACTGGTCTCTTGCCTGTGTGGATATGAGGCAACACATTCAGTGTTGGTGTTCTTTCTGCAACGGGGCCAACCGCTGTTGAGGTTAGAATCTTGGTTTGAATTCTTTGAGTTCTGAAATTAGGATAGATTCAGCACTATTTCACTATTCATCCCTTTTCCCGTGCTTGGACATCAACATCATTTGTTTTGTCCGGAGACCCAGAGTTTTGAGGTATGCATCGTCGCCAGCATTTTTGAGAAGAGCTTGAGACAGCTTGGAGCAAGTGAGTTTTCACAGAGGCACAGGTGCTACTGTGCCCAGCTATTTTGGCTCAGCGCCTTCCCAATCCCGATGGATCCATCGAATCCAACAAGAGTCGATTGAATGGCTGCTGCGGGGCTCCAAGTACCCCCAATGTTTGTGGCATTGCCCATCACCACGGGGTTGTCATGGCGCATGGAACAGGGTCTCAGCCACGTTACCTCAAATTGGACTTTGGCAAAGATGGTTTGGACATTGAAATGAAGGACTGCTTTCCAGACATTCAGGGCCTCGTGAACTGGAGTGACCAAATGGAGTATCGCTGCTCAGAGATTGCTCCGCAGCATGGTCGTCCAAAGCGGTTCTTAGATTTGCTTGAAAACCTACAAGAGTATCGGCTATCACATGGTGAAATGGAACTGCAAAAGCTTTGCTCAGCAGTGATGTGGCAATACTTCGTCCCCCAAGATGTTGAGTGCCTGCCAGATCCCATCTTCCCAATGCTCTTGGCTGATGGCGACTCTGAATCCACTTCGTCCATCCCACCGACACACGACGACAAAGCTGGTGATGATGGCGATGTGTCTACTAAGGCCTCACTCAGCCCATCTGAGCCTGCTAACGATGCTGGCAAGAGTAGCTGCTCTCTGATGTAGACTTCAGTCTTTGCAACCTATATGACTTAATACATTTCAAAGCTAAAAGGTCAGTCAATCATTATGATAGATCAATTCATAATTCTTAGATGCAGGAAATTGAATTGGTTGAGTTGGGAGTTTTCAATCAAGACATCTTCGGGTTCCAATCCTCAAATCTGCATCTCTAGAGCCGATATGGCGATTGAGACTGGCACTCGCACAGGTCAGCCCCCGAAAAAAAAAAAAAAAAACATGTGCGAAAGGCTTGAGAAAAACATGAAAAAGAACTGGGGATGGGTCAAAACCCTGCACCCCTGGTGAACCCCAAAATAGCTGGTAAATGGATGTTCATCCCACTAAAAATGGTATTAATAGGTATTGATCCATTCCCAACTATGAAGTTATGAAGAAGCGACATGCTTTACGACCGCTGCACTTTTCATGGCACATCAGTTGCCCTCTGCCTTTCACAGACCTTCGCTCTGAGGTCCTGAAGTCATCAATGACTACGGCCAGGGGTGATGCCATAAGACGTCCCTACATCCGGTGGTTAAGAGGGAGCGATTCGGATCTATGGCTATTCAATGCTATTCATATTCCATCATATTCCCTATTGAATCGGGAGCTAAGGAGCTAAGAGTTTCTCAACCAGATGATAAAGCATGAGACTGCACCTTTCTTTCCAGCAAGTACTGTATGTGCTCTTCGGTCAGCTACTTAGACTGAGTCATGACTTACATTGCACTGGCAAATGATAATGCAGATGGGCCACCACTATCCTCCACTGATTTCATATAAATATATAAGTGGTTGCTGGGTTATGCTATAAGTATAAAATGAATATATACTAATTATAAGTGCCATATTGACATTGTTACACGTTATATGATGTTAATCCATGATGTTATGTCTGAATTTGCCAGGCCAACAGCGGCAGCGCAAAGCCGCCGCCAAGGCCCAAGCTCAACGCCGCAAGCCGGACAGGCGGAGCCGCTGGCAATATGGTGGTTTCATATGGAGGTTTCCTAAACATGTCCAAAAATGGAGGTAATTATCTCCAAATCATCCAAATATTAGAGGATTTTAGTGTTTTTTCATATTGAAACCCATGGTGAGTTGTTTTTTTTAAATCATTTTTAGAAACCCCCAACATGAATCCTCATGAAAAATGGTGATTTTGTTTGCCAACACAATATCACATGAAATACCCCAATAAAAAGGGCCCCTAAAGTCAACAAATCCACGACATTCCATCAGGGGATGCTTCAAAACCATGGTCATCATGATCTGAACAGATTTAGACGTTGAGTTACCTGGGGATCTGGCCAAACGGTGGCAAGCATTAAACAAACAACATTGAATCCAATCGTGCCATTAGGGGCCCTGTCCCACCATCTTGCATATGTGCTGGTTATGTTGCAAGATTTGATTCCCGGATTCCCCCTATGCATGACTTTACAGCTAAGGAAACTCCAGGGAACCGTGATTTTTGTTCGCCACCCCTGCTGGCCCACACTTAGTTGATCTGCAGGAACTATATAATTAATGGAAAACCAAGCGTTTCTTGCCAATCCAACTATCAGGTCCTTTAGGAAAAAAAAAAAATATATCCATGAAATCAAAGCTTTTCTGGCACACTGGGATCAAAGTTTGGCAGGATCAATGTTTGGGACTTCTTTATCCATCTTTTGGGTTGCACAAATCCCACTATAAAAATCACCATGTTTTCAGCCAGTTCAGCCATGATTTTTCTTCGTGAAACCATGATTTTTCTTGGTCAACTCCCCAGCAATCCCCAGCACTCCATCAGCTTCCAGGCTACCCCAGTGGCATCATCATCGATGGCGTCACGGGTGAGGAGGTCGACCCCAAGAGCTGGCAGGAGCCCAGAGCTGGTCCAACTATTGGGAAACATCCAATATCAATGGAATTTCTTTCGGATAATGGGATTTATTTGGGAGAATTTATGTCGGATATGAATGGAATCTATTTGGGATATGAATGGGATTTAATGGGATATAACCCATCAACAAAAATGATATTTGACGTTGAAAATGGCTCAAACTACCCTCTGGTAATTTAACATAGCTATTGAACATGGCCATTTATAGTGAGTTTTCCCATTAAAAATGGTGATTTTCCATAGTTATGGGACAGTTTACCAGAGGGTACTCCTAGTTTCTGATGGGATCATGCAGAACCACACCAGGAGCCCGAGGCCCTCAGCGCGAACGGCCTCCCGGCGCTGCGGCTGATGCACGCCATGCGGAGTCCGCCGGAGCTGAACGCGGAGTTTGGGGGGCCCAGCGGAGAAAACCTTGGGATACTCCAATGTTTATGAATATTGATGGAATATTCAAACCAATTATGACATTTGGAAATCGATGGATATATATATATTATATTATATATTATATATAATATATTATATATAATATATATTATAT